>Ga0181612_158465_pt1 | contig 21299 bp, 15 predicted proteins | sample HoacroProtozoa21_FD_119630 | JGI IMG/M metagenome (GOLD analysis project Ga0181612, IMG submission 119630) | Hoatzin crop microbial communities from Cojedes, Venezuel. Combined Assembly of Gp0051906, Gp0051904, Gp0051908
AGCGCGAATGTGCCTGCGCAGCTGCCCGCCGGGGGCAGCGCGGCTGCGGTGGCTGGACTGCGTGGTCGGGCGGAAGCCCCGGGGCCACGGAGAGGCTCTGCTGGGGCAGGGGCTGCGGGGCCAGCCGCTCCCGAGGGCAAGGCTGTGCCGGGTGCGATGTGGGGAGTGACGCTCCGTCCTTCCCATCCTCGCTAGCAGGCGGGAGAGCAGGATGGCGGAGCTCCAGGGCTCTTGCCGTGAGCATTCACTGCTGGTTCGGACCACCCGTGGAGACTTCCAGCCCCAGCCCTGCCCTCTGCTGCGTCTCTACCAGGAATGACCTTGGCCTGGAAGGCAGCACATTCAATTCGGAGAGGCGTTGGGCCGGCCCATTTCAGAGCCCCTGCTTTTCACTGTCCTGTATTTCACTGCTTTCTCCTGTCCTAGCGTTCTGGATCCCTGTGGAGTTGCTATATGTGGGCTTCCATGGAGAACAGGAGCAGCAGGGAGATGCAGGGAGATGTGCCCTGATCTCCTTTGGCAGAGGCCTGTAAGTGTGAAACCCCAACAAAGCACAAGGAAATGAAGGTAAGCGAAGGGGAGGACTTTCTACTGGTGAAGAACATCAAAGAATAAATAAACTAGTATAAGGTTAAAAAGCTTTTGTAAGTCCACTCTGTTAAGAAAAAAGCTCAAACTCCCTGCATGATTAGAGCCTTTTTCCTGAAGGGCTATGTACTCTTTAATAAAATAATACAACAATAATTTATTACTAGAAAACTTACCAACAGGTTTTAAGGCCTCTTACACTCTCTAACAATGTACATGGTTTACATGCTTTAGACAAAAATAGCACTTATTTTTTCTTTCTGAATCACTTCAGGGAAGACTTTCACAGACTTGATGTCACGTTGTGGGAGAAAAACCCTGACTTTATGCTCTTTTAAACAAGAAAAGTCAAGCAGTAGCTGTATTGCTACTGAACACTTCAGTCACATGAAGATGATGATACCACTGATACTAGAATGCACAGAAATCGCTTTGTATTTGTCTCATTTTAGTGTGTGTGTCCCCGTTAAAAAACACTTTTCTCTGCCTTTTGGAGAGCTGGTGGGTGGGACATAGTAAAATAATACATCTTTGGGTAAGAAAAACATTTTATTTAAGTCTATTTGGTATCTGTAAGTATTGCTTGACTTGGTTTTGTATTGCCTGAAAAGCTTAACAAAGCCAGTCTTTTCAGATGATTACGCTGCTGTAAATCACAGCCTACAGACAGCAATAGCAGTAATCTCTTGGGAGAGATAATACAACAACAACTAACAAACTGTTTAAACTACTGGTAAGTAGTGCTTGTGTAATTGCACAAGGTTTATGACCTATGAGATCACGTGTTAAGTACAGAACATCACTTTCTCTGACACTGTAGCTTAAAATCAATAATCTCTGCATAAAAAACACAGTACTAGTGGACTAGACAGTAAGTTGGTTTCGGGGCTGGCTGTGCTTACTGTTTGCCAGCATGTTCTTCTCTGGGCAAGAGCTCCCATCATTGCTTGCATGCTGACTGCTGTGGCTCTGTTGCTTGACTCTGGTACACCCAGCACAGCACCCCAGAAAAGTGCATCCGGTTCATGGACTGTCTGAAGTCTTCTCCAATGTCCCAAATGTGGAATGCAAATATCACTCTTCTCTCAAGTGAAGAAATCGTTTACAAGCTGCTAACCACGTACAGCACATGCGAACAGTGTCCCTTTCTCTGCAAGCCTTGAATCCAAAAGCATGGTTTGCATAAAATGAGACAAGGTACCCCTTGTGTGGGTACTTCTGTTTCAGCACAGCTCACACACAAGCAAGTTCTCAGCACCAAGTTTTGGCATTTCTGAAGACAGCTGCCTATCCATGCATGGGAAGAAAGCGTTTCTTGCTGCATCCTGTCGAAATCAATTGATATCTGTGCACATTCAGTGCCTCTGCATACATCTGATAAATCTGCAGCAATAAACCCTTATGAGCGGAGATGCTGGCTGGGTCTGCTTGGTCAATACTTGAGGGGCGTTGGGCACTGGGTAAGCAAGGGTAGCAGGGAATGTCTGAATTTTGGCTGTGATCCCATTTATATCCCGAGGGACAGCAGTTTTACAATACAGCTTCTCGTGATTCTCTTTTCCCAGGAGGAGGAGATGCCTCTTACAGGACACCATAAACACACACATACATTGCCTGCACACTGTGTGTCAGGTCATTCGTTTCATGACTAATGCATGAAGATGACATATAGGGGACAGAATGAAGGATCTTTTAATATAACTGTCTGTTGACCCAAATCCTCTCTCATCTTCCGGCTTAGATAACTTGGATGCTGGTAACCCCTGCGTGCTCACAGAAGGATGCGATCCCCCACATACAGAGGAGTGCTCCTGTGGTCTGAGATCCACCCAAACAATTAGCATGGTTAATTGCGTGAAACCTTCAGGCCATGGCTGCTTACAGAGGCAGTGGAGGACTGGCTGTACAGCCATGCTCCTCCCCTGTCCCGTGTCTACGGCTGCATCCTTCACGGGGTGGCAAGGCAAGCGTGGTGGGCCTGAATACGTGCAGGCAGTCTCACGGTGGGAGTCGGCCTTCCGGCTCAGGACCAAAATACAGGCGCCCGCTTCCAAACAGCTGGAAAAGGCCAGCAGCCTCTAAGAGTGTGCCTGAATAGCAGTTCTTGCATGGGGGGCAACAGAGGCAGTGTGGGGTCTGATAATAACCTTAATAAAGAGGAAATGTCAGGAATTTCAACAAGAGCTGGACGTAGAGTAAGGTGAGAGGACTGGAACTGGGACTGCAGAAGTAATTGCCCTGACAATGCAAGCCTATGCTGAAGAGAAATCGTTTATAAAACACTCTGTGGGTGATTCCTAATCCTCTGAAATAACACATACAGCATTATAGTGGTTTTATATTTGGAATAAAGAACATAAACAGAACATAATTCACTACTTCAAACTGTGCCTTTCTGGAAGGTGTGTCATAGCTGGTGACGTGAAGTCAATGGCTGCCGTCACTCTTGTGTGCACAAGTGACAGCATCTAATAGGCACAAGCCTTGTTCTCGTCGTATTAAACGGGCTTTTGTTACTGAAGCTGATGGTGAAGCACAATCAACCAAATATTTTTGGCCTCTAACAACCAAGAATTTGTTTGTTATGCTTCATCTCGTGTACCAGGCTGTACAAAATCGGAGAGCTGAGAAATAAGTACCAGCAACTCCTTTCCAGGGTTACGTGAGCCCTTCCATGAGCTCTGTAAATTGAGAATTATTCCCGCCACTTCAGTGAAGTACGAGATGTTCCACGTCAGTACCCCGGTTCGGCCCCATGCTTCCTGAACCCTTGGCTGGCGGCACGTCGAACCCCACTGTGAAACTGCCCCTGCAAACGGTTTATTTCAGCAGCTGTCTCCACATTCTTATGATTTACCTAATAATGAATTGGAAGCCAAATTCCCCGTGGACCTTGAGCTGTCCTTCTGAAGGATCACACTGGGACAGAGAGTGCAAAAGCCATTCTTCCTGTACGTTTCCTGTATACAACGCCACTGGGACAGAGAGACGTCTCCGGAGCCTTTGAGCACTGACTCCCACCCCAAGGTCTGTTTATATCTTTCATAAAAAATACGCAGAAACCACATGGCTGATTTTTGGAACAAGCAGCGGAATCCTGCGCTTCCACCTTTCACACACATGCTCTGCTCACTGTGCTTAACAGTCACTCGATTAATCCCTCCAACACTACGAATCATGGGACTGCACCCACTGAAAACCAGCCCTAGCAGTCTGGACACTCTCCAGAGAAGGGGAGAGGCGTTTTGAATCTCTGAGGTGAAAGAGGAGGCTGAGCAACTATCAGAGTGGGGAGGAAGCATCCTCACCCTGGGCAGCTGGGTAAGGAGAGCAGGAACGGCAGCAGCGTCCCTGTCCTGGCTGTGTTTCAAGTCAAGGCAATGGCCCACAACAGCCTGTTTGCAGAGTGCAATCTGGAAGAGCGCTGCATCTGCTGCTGCAGGACAGGACGTGGGCAGGAGGCTGGCACCGAGCTGCTCGGCTCTGTCGAGGCTGACATGTCTCTGGGCACACTCAGAGGCAGAGCTTCAGATGTCTGGGTAACCATCCAGGATCCAGCAGCTGCGGGAGGATACGGAGGACTGCACAGAGGCTTGGGCATAGGCTGTCTAAACTCAGCCTGGATCCCTTTTGGGGATCTGCTCCTCTCTGAAGACTTGGGAGTGGGTCTTACCAGCTTAGTGGATTTTGACTCCACACCTGTATCATCTGACCAGCTCACACTTGTCACCAGAAGGTACCTGGTATTGCTACCAGTACTGGATCTGAAGTGTTGAAAATATAAGCATTAGAGGGGGAGAAGAAATAATCAAGGGCAGACAGGGGCCCTCTTGTCATTCTCCCAGAACTTCTCTGCCTTTGAGGTCACGTCTCTATTACTTTCATGACCTATTTAACACTGCTTACCTCCAGCTTTTCCAAACATCCGTCACAAGCTCAAGCCAAGACACTGGACAAGGTTAAAAATCCTGTCCTCCAACATACGTTTCTAAGCAGTTCTCAAAAGACACAACCAGAGTCCAGCAGTAACCGGTGTCCTAAAAGTCCTCCTTTGCACCTCTGTACTGGGTGGCAAGGTTTTCTAGGAGGGGGGCTGCAGGGGTGGTCTCTGTGGAAAGATGTTCAGGAGCTGTAGGATGCATAAGAATGACAGATGCAGTTTCCTGACCCCCTAAAAATGCATATTTGAAGTAACAATTTTTCTTTGGGTCATACAGAAGGAGAGGCTTTATTTTGTCCTAGATAGCACATACAAGTTTGATCAAGTAGTAATTACACTTGAGCCACAAGAAATAATTTCCAAGGCATAATTAGTAACGGCACCTTCCCTGGGAATTGCGATTCCCTCCACCTCCTGCTTTCCCTCCCTGTTCCAAAAAAATCCAACAACCAACGAACCAAAACTTGTCAAACCACCGCAGCCCTGCGATACTCAAAATGAGAATTGAAAAATAAATGACCAAGTTAATCAAAGGAAGACGTTTCTATAAAATCAGCAGAATTCACCTGGAGATCCACAGAATTGCTTACTGAAAACAGGAAAGAAGCATTGGAAGAAGAAAAATTCCAAGTGGAAAAGCAAGAAGAAAAGCTGAAACCACAAGAGGAAACTAATAGGCTATGTTGCCAAAAAGGCAGCCTTCTGCAAAGGAGAATGGAAACCCCCGGGTGGTCAAAACCAGAAGCACCCTCTACAGCAGTCCTTCTGTCAAAAGGGCCATTGAGGCAAAGCTTAGAATGGAATGAGTTCACCAGAAAATCAAAAATGGCTTGCCATGGAGCCAGCCAACTATCCTAATATACAAAGTGTTTTCCATCAGCAAATGTATTTCTGTTTCTCAAACTGTATGGCTACGCAAGGCTCGCAGTTACCATTTGAGAAACTCAAAACAACAAGTAAATGAAAAAGACACACATGCACACGGAGACCTTCCAGATTTCACTCAAACAGGCATGCAGGCACTTCTTCTGTTCTTAATACTATCTCCTTCCTGCCAACTTGTCTAGATTAGGGACATTCACCACACTGTAACTCTAGCTACAAACCCTGAATGTAAATATGTGTACAAACCCTTAATGTAAATATATGCATTGGAAAGATTTTGCCAGGAACTTGAGAATGCGTGAGCACTCCATGCTTATCTCTGGGTAATGACTTCCATTCGATTGAGCTAACACAAATTCTGTCCCAGGCAAGCCCACATCCAGGGCGGTGGCGGGCAGGGGCCCACCTCCACGCCTCAGCCTTGGGCTCCCGCAGGGAGCAACACCCATGTGGGGAGCAGTGCTGGGGGTGGCACGCTGCTCACCGTCACGGGAGTGCCGGGGTTTGCTGGGAGATTCCTTTGTTTTTCTTGGCTCAGGCTTTACGTATATCTCTATACAGAACACCCTCCACATGTATGCATTTCGAATGGTACTCTGTTATAAAAATAGCACGACCGGAAAAACTATTGTACCTGCGCGCACATGGGGGTGCACCTTATAAATAATTTGTTGTAGTTAAGCAAAATCTAAAGGAACAACTTTGATTTTGTTTGCTAAAATATAAAACCTGAAATTGCTAATAAGCCACATTCAACAGATTGTCTATTACAGGAAATTTGCCAGGATGCTCAAGCAGTTTATGGCCATCTCGGGTATCTGGTGAAGAGTGAAATGGGTCTAATGTTTTTGAAGTTTCATAGGGCTTTGAGAAATCCAGACATCTGCATTTTAATCTTTGGAAAATCCTGAGATCAGCAAGACTATCGTCTGCAGGATTTAACCACAAGTTGGACCCAACTCTTAGCAAGTCTAAAAGTCTTACAATTCCTGTTAAAAAAAAAAAACAACACCCCCTTTTTTTCATATGTACACATAATGATGGGGTTTGTGCTGTAAAACATTTGTCTTTAAATGACAGGGTAAGAACATGGTAATTCATGCTTTCTGCATAACCGAGTTCACTGGATGTGTCTCAGTGACTGATTTAAATAACTGCAGCTTTTCACCTGCTTCTTTGTCAGCAGGATGTTTCCTGCAGCTGTGTCTGTCAGCCCACTAACAACACCACTAAAAGGGGTAAGAGCAGCTCTGAGGCAAGACTCAAAGGCTTGCAAAGCGCTCCTCCTGCCTTTCAGCGGGTCTTGTTAGCCAGGTACCATCACCTCTGCCTTCGGTGGAGAGGGATTATTTGAAACACTGGGTATGTGGTTCAACCAAGAGGTGCTGTGTGTGCATACCAGCGCTTTTTGCTGACGGGCACTCTTTCTAAAGTTTCACTTTTCCTCTCTCATTACTCGTACTTCCATATTTGCAAGTCAGGAAAGATCTGAATGCAGGTCTAAATATTCACTGATATTTGAGATTTTGAGTTGAGTGGGACATCGAAATAGCTCCAACGCTGTCAGCGAGGACCTCCAACTAAAAATGTAGTCACACGATGACTTCCCTTTCAATGTAAAATCAATCATGTCAAGCGCTTAGATTTACACATTCCTTCATATGTACTAATCTACACCACCACAACTGCTTTACACATTTCTAGTATTTACTTTGGCTTCCTACATCCTCTGTTAATCAAGTCTCTTTTTTTCCGTGACACAGGCAGCTATCCTGAACTTTTCTGGAAGCTGATATGACATGCTCCCCTTTCAAAAATGCAACAGAGCATGGGTGCACACCCAGTCCAACATCTACACTAATTAGAGTCACTGCTCATCAAAAAGTGAAAATAGGTGGATTGTGCTGTACAGTGCACCAGTGCTGTGCCAGCAATACTGCGTTGCTCCATAAACAAGAGAAAAATAACCATTAAAGCCATTTATGGCACTTGTTTCCACCAAGAACACTGATTCCAGGTATTTGGGACAAAGAACACAGTGTATTTTATTCTTTTTTCATCCTCCTACTTCTAGACTGGGCAAATTAACATTGTTTTCTTACCACAAACCTCTGGAGACACCATGGTTTAAGAATGTTTTTCTGAACACTCACGCTAAAAAAGCAATCAGCCAGCTACCGAGCTTTGGAGGCAGGAGGAAGGCAGTGGCACCTCCGTCCATACACCTTGAAAACAAGTTATCCTGCGGGGAGCCAGGCTGGGTGAGCAGGGGGTAGGCAGAGGCACAGCAAACCCCTCTCCTCTCAACCCAGAGCCAGCGTAGCTTGTTAAAGCCACTATTTCGCACACGCCATAGTGGTGACCTTGGATGAAACGACTTACACACCTATTCACCTGCCTTATCACTATCTGTCACCGTCAACACGCTGATTTAGGCAAGCAGGGAGGCATATCGTCCCCCTTCCCTCCCTCTGCACACAGGGGAACGCAGAGGCCAGCTCCGGTCCCAGACAGCTCACCTGCCGCTGGCTGTCCCAGCCCAGCCTCGGCGCAGCGCTGCGTGACGGAGGTTGCCTGGAACTGCAGTGATGGGAACCCCACCACAGAGGAAATGTGTGTGCACTGCTAGCAGGGAGAAACACAGAAAAAGGAAAGAAACGTGTCTGTCATCCAATCTGTAACATATTTCTACATATAAAATCTATTTTATTATATTAGCAATTATATTTTTATACCTTTTTTTCCATGGTGGCCAAGCTTTAGTGAGTCAAAGCTTTAGTTAGTTTCTGAGAAAGGAACCAGAGGTTTGGTGCCTCAGTGGGAGCTGGGGAAGGGAGAAGAGCTGAGAAAATAACTTTTTAACTTCTGCAATAGGCTCACGCAGGACTATCCGCCAAACCCACCCCCAGCCAAGCAGCTGGGGAGCTCAGGGGCTGAATCAGTGGTGCAACACGTCTCTCTGAACTTCCCAGGACACACAGATGCTGGGCTTGATAGCTGCCAGACAGATAGGTTTCCGGGGAAAAACTAACACACACCCCACCACACTCCTGCTTCCCTGCTTCTCTCCTGCCGTCAAGCACAAGAGCGAGCCATCTGCTGCCACGGGCTCGCAGGAGCAATGCCTGCAGCCGAGCCGGCCACGGCGTGGGCTCCCTGCAGCTCCATCCGCTTTCCGCTCCAAGCGGTGACGCACCGCGACATTCCCCTCCGGCCGGGGACTCCAGGAAGCGAGATGTTTGGCTTGGACGAGGGCACGGTGACACAGACACAGGTGGCTCCATCGGCTGCCACACGGGGTCAAGCCTGCTGCAGAGGGTCCTGCTTTCCCCAGTTGTTTCCCTACGGACCAGGAAACGGGGTGGAAAGCAAGGCCCTTGCTGGAATTAAATTACATTAAAGTTCACTCCGTGAGTACCTGTGCATCTCCCTGGCGTTTCTTGATAAATCAGCCCAGGCCCCAGCAACAGGGAGAGGCAAAATCTCACTTCTGCACCGCATTTGGGGAAAATTACGACCCAGACTTGGAAGCCACTTTGTGGCTGACATGCGTTTCCACTGCAGAGTCAGCCAAAATCCCACTCCCAGCTGGCTCCAGTCACGGGACATGGGGGTCTGGCTCGGAGCTGGACAGGTACCTGTCCTTTGCAGCAGGAAATCACTTCCAAAGCAGCTGGCTGAAGGAGGTACTCACTAGAGTGAGGCACAGCTCAGGATGCGTGCAGTTTTCATTTTAAACTCCTCCTCCTCAGCTGGTTTTTTTCATCTCTTGTTGGTTTTTGGTGTAACACCCATTTTAGTGTGTTCACTGCTGTATTTTACCTGGTGGTATTTTGCTCCAGTGGGACAAAGTGTCAACACTTTAAATGTATCTGAGGGAAAAAAGAAAAGCCAAGAGTCAAGCTCACTCTCAACTATAGGGGCTCCTTCCTTTCCTGGACAGTCTTCACGTGCTTCATTGCCATTCATCGTTTTATCCCAAATAAAATTAGATGGAGACCTCTACCCGCCAGGCCCGAGGCAAACCCACCGGCTGACCTGGCCAGCGTGTCAGAAGCTGATCTTAACACTGACTCTGCAGCGTCAGCACCGTTTGATGAGGATGCAGAAGGGAGGTGCTCCAATTAATGCCGGCGAATGCCATCTGAGAAGGCATGTCTCAGAGAGGGGGAAAAAAAGCACGTCTCTTCCTAGCAGGGAGCAGGGGAGGCGAGCCCACATTGCTCAGCTTCAGTGGCCGCTGCCGACCCCTTTCCGTCTGCAGGCTCCTGGGCCAATGCGAGTGGTGATTCACAGCTTGGAGCTCGTGTTGGCCTCACCCCCCCTCTCTTTTTCATCACTGGTCTGGCAGTGGAAAGGCTTCCCACACGATCCCTGAGCCAAATCCTGCTGGAACCACAGTCGTCTCATGGTGCTCTCATCCCAAATAGCTCAGCTGCTATGCTGGCTTCTGCAGTCAGAAGCTGCTTAGATTTTCTGCTGCCTCAATAGAATATATTTCTTGGTAGGCATAGTGAATCTGGGATTGGGAGGAAGACTATGGCATGAGGAACAGAAAACCCAGCACTGCACGATAGGTTTGCATCTCTGCTAAAGGTTTCATTTCAGTGCTCTTCTGAAGTTAAAGCAAATTCACTGCCAGCTACAGTTACAGAAGTATTGAGTGAGAGTGATATATTGTGCTTGATACTTGTTCTGACCACAAATGGGTAACATTTTTACAGTCTTTTCTTACAACCATGCAGTAAAGCGGTTCAATGAAAGCAATTTTTGCCTATGGGTTCCTGAATGGTACCAATATCTCCAAGTATTTTTGTTCAGGATTCAAGTATGCTGTGTGACTGGTCACCCATGTTAAACAATATGGTTTCTGTTCCCTAACCAGATTGCTACAAAGGCCAGGACTATCTGGAAAAAATCAAAGGCATTGTAAGGGGATATAGGGAGAGAGGCAAATTCAGAAAATTCAGCAATCTTTTCTCCTCTTGCAAAAGAAAGTACCTCATGTAAGGATGTACACGTGCAGTTCAGACTTTAAAATACCCACGTTCTTTCTCCACTTGCAGATAGACCTGTCTAGATGGTGTTTTACTCGGCACATCTACTCCAAGCCCTGCCTTGTGCACGTGTGCTTTGAGGTTTTTACTGCAGAAGGTGCAGACACGTCTCAGTTTGGCTCGGTTTACTGCTTTCAAGTCTGAATGCCAGCTTTAAGATTCACAGAGCTGCTTACTTTCATATGGCACGTACCTCATATTATTTCACATATTTACTGGTTTGATGAATGGGTCATGTCTGCTTTATATCGTGGTGTGGCTGCCTAAGAACAGCACTCCAGGTGTGTTAAGGGCACAAGATGATCCAGGAGCCTGTGGATCTTCTCGGTTCCTGGGAACTTCAGGCCTCACTCAGCTAAAAGTTCTCCTCCATCTCCCACTTTTTGCCACCACAAAGAACCACGATGAGATGGAAGCAACTGAGGCCCTTTGGTGTTGTGGCCAGAAAGGAGTCTCCAAACTGGTCGGAAAGCCAAACGGGGGTCCTGTGCCAGGCGCATGGTTTCACCTCAGAGTTCTGCTGCTGAAGACCGTGTGTTCAGTGCTCGAGGGGGAGGAGACATACCCTGTGCTTTTAGGCAGAGGACCTCGCTTTTGCTTCTCCACAACCACGACCCCTTATCCTGCTTTCCTATACCCTGGTACTCTGGCTAACAAGTCTTAAAACACATTTTAAGATGTATCAACTAGATAGCAAGATTAATGCCCAAATTCAAGCAACAGCAATGTCACAATGAACTAAACTGTCAGCCTGTCCCAAAAACCTTATCAAAACAAACTGCTTGCTGTCTGTGGCTTGAAGCAGCTTTATATTTCATTTGTAATATAAGGTCTGTGACTTCTCATGCTCGAGACTGCCTAGGATATTTAACTCATAACTTCCATTAGTGTAAGTGTTATGGCTAAATCCACCAGCCAAAAAACAGGAAGAAAAAAAGCACCTAAATTTTGAATGTTAAGGCCTGCACTCTGCATTTATGACTGCTGAATGTGTTGTTTCTTAACCTTGATGTAATATAAATGGCTTTCACACAGATATAACACAGGTTTCAAAATGTTTGAAAAGTTCTGCAGCACATACATAAACAGCTAGCACTGCTGTACAGGGTAAACTTCTCTTTAACTTCACAGAACAGATAAGGAGCAGTTAATTTCAATATAACCCCTAGAAACACAGTACTGTTGTTACCGGTCTTTAAATGGTAGCTGGTTCTGAGTGCTGACTATCTATAGTAATATTGTGCCAAGCTCAGTGAGTACGGATAATGCTTAAAAGTCTATATTTCACTTATTTAAACTTGCATAAGCATACTTAAAAAAACATACTTCGGGCTCTTGTTTTAGCCACTCTTAGGCTGTATATTTTTTTACAGTGAAAACATATTTACACTTCTAATATATATTTTCCTCAAAATATACAGGCTGCTGCAGAACTTCAGCAGTAAGGATGATACATGCAACCCCTCAGAAAGCGAGGCAAAAAATCCTAAACCAAATGAGAAAATACGCAGTGCAGAGAGTCAAATGCTGAAAAACATAACCTCGCCAAACCTCGACTTACGTAACCAGCTGTTTGAGAGCACTTCATATGTCGAAAAGAGATTGAATAACAAAAGCTGAATCCTGGCTGCCTCTGCTACTTATACAGGTAATCTTCTGGGGGGCTCAGATGGCTTAAGTACTGTGCTACATAAATGCAACTGGAAGTTTAAACACCCAGCGTGGGTTTCAAACCCTCCGTCACCACCTCTACAATGTTCTAAATGGTTTCTCAGATAAATCATACGGTCATTCTAGAGTATTAGATCATGAAAAATTACACATTTTAAATGAGGATTTGGTTAAAAACCCAAACGAAATCACTTCAGCGTACCAGGTAATAGATTACATAATTACACTTTTTAAAAATTGTGAAAGAAGAAGAAACTGGTAAGAGCGCACATTATCTGTGCAAGAAATTCAGTGACAATACAAAGAGTAATATGAATGGAAACTATTAGCAAAACACATTTACAGGGCACCAAAGCAGAAAATATGTTATCATTTGCTGGAACCAGCCTAAATAAATATCTGCCAAAGAATAAAACAATTTACAAGGAGACCTTCTGGTGTCTAATGGGGCTACATGTTTAACACTTTTTTCCTTTATATTGGTATTTGAACCGAGTCACACACATTCCTCTTAAGATGACATTTTAGAGCCTATTTTTAGAAACTCATCCTGTCTGCCACATCTTGCTTCAATTAAAATTTGATCTTGAAACCAGATAGAAGGATGCAAATGGGGGGACCCTGCGGTACCAGCTACTGATGATCTATCAAAAGTTTATGTTGCCCGTTGAATGCAAGGGAAGGCTTGCAGGAAAAAACCAGCAGGAACACTGCTCCAAAAACCTGCAAAGCCTCTTTCTGCAGCAGAAGATTCTTGGACGCCTCCTCCCATGCCACCGGCACACCGTGCTCCCCCCCACCTCCGCCTGTCGGGAGTCACTTCCAGCTCTGCCGTCCCCGCTGTTTGCACACACCTTTTGCCTTTTTGTGCAATGCTTCTTGCCCTGCTTCTGTGGGTTTTTCAGAGTGTGAGACCACTGTCTGGTCTACAACAAGCTTTTGCATTTCAGACTTTTATTTAAGCTAAGGTCTTTGTGGATTTCTGTTTCAGAGGTGCTTCTGGGACACAGCTAGGTTCTTCCGAGCATTGCTGAACTTGGGAATTCTGGCTGGTTTGGGACATTTAATCCACTTCCACATCCCTCCCTTCCACCCCAGTAACTCCAATTCACCTCTTCCATCCCCAGTGATCTCAGCCTCCACAGTATTTACTGCCACTTCTCCTTTCCACGGGTCTCCTGCCTGCAATGTTACCTCCGGCTGCCTCCCAAATCCCCTAGGTCCCCCCCAGGGAGGACTGAGCTCTCTTCTACATCTCTGACTGGCTGAGAGCAATGTGTGTGGACGTGAGCAGGGTAGGAAATGATGGAAAATTGTTTGACGAAAGACAGATAGAAAGGTCAAAAGGCCTAAAGAGATACTCTGTAAATTTAGAGCTGTTGCCCTGCCTTGCAAAGGAAAGTGCCTTACTTCAGGCTGCATGTGGTGCAGTTCAGACTTTAAAATAGTTGTGCTCTTCTGAGAAAGGCAAAGAGATCTGCCTTGGGGCAGCCGGAAACTCCCTCGGGTCGACCTCCATTTCCACACAGCTGTACAGTACCTTAATATCTAGCGAACCCCTGCCCTCTCAAGTGAGACTGGAATCAGCCAGCTGGTTCAAAACCCACTGCAGAAATGATGGAAAAAAGTTGCAATGTACCTACATAAAATAAAACCACTAACACTGTATCTGCTGGTGCCATCACCCAGCATTCATGGTGGGAAGCGAGACGATTCGGAAACATTGTCCTGGGCTTCCAGAGCACAAGCCTGGTCTTGAGACCATAGCTGCACCTCATCACAACAGGCACTCAGAGCTGCCAAAACACATAACACAGATTTCATACGCGGCCTGAAGAACGGAGAGACACTTGGGCATCTCCATCCTCCCTCCTGGCACTCCATCTGCCCTGGGCCCCACACATCTCCTTGGCTTGTCCTACCCTCCAAGGTGAGAGCAGCCTCAAGCTCTCTGCCCTGCTCCTGCATCCCCCGTGTGTGTGGTCTCCCTGTCTCGATCCTCATCAGCAGCTGCACCCGTCCACGCCTGCCCTGAGCCCCCCGACCTCCCCCACCTGCCCCTCTTGTTGCCCCGGCTGGCCGCGTTCCCCCTGCACGCACACGCTCTCTCGCATTTCCTTCCTCCACTGTTCTGTCTCTGAAGTTAGACAATTTTAGTGTTTTTATGTTAATTGCTTTTGAATAACAGCCTTTCTGGAAAACAAAAGGTTTCCCAGAGCACTGGTTTCTTTGGAAACGTTCCCACGGCCAACTACAAGCTGAAATAATAACAATAATAGAAAAATTTCCACTTAAGTATAGAAGACTTTTTTTTCAACAACTGGAGAAAAAGTTGTGGGGCTCTCTTCGGTTGTTTGGTTGTTGGGTTTGGTTTGGTTTTTGACATTTTCAGGCCAGTTTCCCCCTCCAGCCTCCCAATCCCCCCACTCCCTCCAGCAGCAAGACGTAAAGCAGAGTCTTGCTGCGGTCCACGGGCAGTGACCCTGTTTACTGGGAGCACCCTCGGTGCGTGCGGGCGAGGAGCTGCGTGGAAAGGCTGCCTGCCTTGGCTGGCATTCCTCTTTGTTAAAGAGTGCAGGAAATGATGGACATCTCTAAACCGGAAAAATTTGCAAGCAAGCTTCGGCTAACCACAAGAAACTAAAGCACATGGCAGGAATCACAAGGCTCATGGCAGAAGGGGAAAAGCTGACAACTTTTGATTCATGGGCTGTTAAAGGCTATGATGCTGCCCTATAATACTGTGGAAATGAAACCATGGTTTTAAACACTAAGCAGGTAGCTGCTTCAGTAAATAAACCCAGGGTTTGCTCTTTTTCATGTATTTGCATGTGAGGTAGTGGTGAAATTGGGCTGGTCTCAAAGAGGCAGCGACACTTTGGGGTGGGGGAAAGGGGCTGTGAGGGCCAGCTCGCTTGCGGAGCAGTACAACCCCTCTCTCAATTCGCCTGGAGCCAGGCCATTTGGAGAACAAGCGTGCTAAAGCCTGTCTTAATCCAGCTTCCATCTCCCTGAGCTTCTGGAGCTTTCTGTTGTCCCCTTCCACCTTTAGAAAGTAAGAGTCCAAGGACAGTATATGGGCAGTGGCACAAACTGAGCCAACAGCTACCTTACAGCCAGTGTGAGTGGGTGAAATCTTAACAACCACATAGAAGCAACTCTACCTTTTTGCCTTATGCTGTGTTAGCCACACACTCAAAGATTTTTGTCTCTGTTGTTTCTTCTCAGCTCGTCCCCTCTTCCTCTATTGTGGTCCAGTTCCACAGGCTTCTTAAAAAAAAATAAAAATTAAAAGCTGCTGTAAAGGAAGCCATACATGACACACTATCTCATTTCTGTGTAGGATTTTTCTCACAGCACGCACACAATGATTGTTAACTACTAAAACATCACAAAAAGTACCACCACCTCATATGTTGAGCTGGCAGAAAGAGCGGAAAAGCAAATCAAAACCTAGCTTCCACCAGTGACTGGCACGCTCAGGGGCTTGGCAAGGAAAGCCGCTGCTGAACCATCTTCTGCCAGCACTGAGATTTCCCCTGCGGTGGAACTGGCACAGCCGTGCCTGCGTATGTCTGTGGGGGGGGCTGCCGGCCAGGACGGGGCCAGAGGGAAGGAGGTTTTGCTCTTAGGCCCACCTTCGTACCAGCGACCCCATGGCACACGTAGGATAGAGGCAGATAAAGCAGAGGACCATGCTGGGACTTGGTGCTCTGCAAATCTTTACCTTGTGACAGGACTAAGGGGTTTCCCAAGGGTTTCCCAGCACACTGCCACGCAAAGGGGTGCTGGGAAGAAAGTTGCCAGAGTCCTCCACCCAACTTTTCTCAGCACTTTTCTCTCTTAAATCACAGAGGAGGTGAAAAGGAAAGAACAAAGAAGTACAAAGCAATCTCAAGGGAGGGGGAAAAGGAAGGAGTACTTGCAAGTTGGAAGACAGAGAGCCCCAGCAAACAGCAGCTGATAGAAAATAAGCCCTAATAGGCTGCAGGTGCTCCTTTCCTCCAAGTTTAAAGCAACAGCTCGCAGTAAGGCTGCTGCTTGCAGGGGGCCTTGGAGCCAGGTAGGGGCCATTAGCTATTCTCAGTGTAGCCTATCAGCTTGAGCACAAAACCCAGAAGATATGTTTTCACTTCTTTCAAAAAACATTTACTGTCTTCAGTGATAGCCTTGGTTTGCCTGCTAAGTAAAAATTTCATGAGGTTTGTGAAGCTGCCTGTCTTGATCCCACCTGCAGGGGTAAAGCAGCCCTCCCTGCGAGCCAGGTGAATAGATGGTTCCTAAAATGGGGATCCATACAAACAATGTTCTGAGATGGAGCCAGTGGTTAGAAAGGAGTTTCCATTTCCTCAAACACACAGCGCTTGCACTATGTTAGAAAGGGCGCAAACAGCTTGCCGTGAGCCTGCAGTGCTTGTCTGACACCCACTGCCTGTGCGTGCATGCAGAGATGAGCCGCTGAAAGGGCAGTCAGGCACAGAAGGAGCACAGCACCTACTGCTTCGAACTGTGTTATGTCAGCTCAGGCCCCGTTCTCCTCTAACATGTGGAGCTCTGCATCCAACAGCTGCCTCCAAAAGCCCTCAGTAAGAAATTCTTTGCCCAGATCCACTGACCTCTGTAGCCTCTATTTACTCCAGTAGAAACTGGGCATGGATGGACAGACAGAGGTGTCACAGCCCCTGGTACTGGTATCGCAGCAGCTCATTTACACAGACACCAGGGCTCATATTCACAAAGGAAGTCTGGCGTTTTGCCCATGCGCCAGTCACGGGGGCCAGTTTCCTAAATGCTGCAGGCCCCTGCTCCTGTAGGGGCTTTCTCCTTTCAGATCCCAGCAAACAGGGGCTGGTATCAACGTGTATCTTAATTTTACGTCTCTGACTACCATGTACAGTAAAGGTAGATCCCCAAGGTATGCAATAGCTAAGTGAAAGTCAAGAGAAGAGTCAACTGAAAAGACAAACATTGATGACCCTGAGGTTATGAGCCCTACAGCTGTTCAGCAAAAAACATTTATTCATTCAGAGATGGGAAAAATAAATAGAAAAATTGATACACTCTCCCTCTATGCTGCACATACCCAGGTGAAAATAATTAAAATGCATCTCACTGCCTGTCGTGCAGATTTAACAGAGCATAAATGCACTGTGCTCCTGTGCTGCTCTGGAGGCATGGAGGAGGGATGAATTAGTGTCAGACACTGAAATGTGTGAAGTAGCCACTTTGGCTTTGCAAGCGAGCGAGAAGCAGCGTGAGACAACCACCAGCCATGTGCAAGCACCGCTGCGGAGCACAGGCTGCCCCTCAGCTGAGCCGAGATGCGACACCCAGAGAGCGCAGAGGGACAGGCTGCTCCCGCAGACGGCTCTGCACGGCGGCAACGCTGTGAGGCGGGGGAATGCGGCAAGTGGCGGTCACGCCTGGAGATGTGTAGAGATCAACAGCAGAGAGGGACTTCGGTGTAATGATCTTCATCACCGTAGGATTTTGCTCTTAATCTCCCCCACTAGCCAAGAGAAGCTGTAACCGTCGCAAGCTATTTCAGTTGGGGCTGTCTAGGTGCTGTCAGCAAACTGTTTGAAGTTCTTGCAATTGAGGGATAAGCAGCTTTTATGCAGAAAAAGCTGGCATTTCAAAATTTTTAAAAACTAAATTCAGACATCAGGCAAAGAAGTCTTTAAAAGCTGCCACAGATGCAGATTTTGTGTAAAGAATGACTGCTTTTCCCTCAAACGATGGAAAGGTAAAGAAATGGCACTCGTGTCTCCCAGCATGCTGAAAGCAGCTACGGGCTAAAACTGTCATTTCATGCTCAGTTTAAAAAAAGAAACTGAATGTAAATGCAAAAATACAAAGATGTGTTAAATAACATACATAAAAAAAAAAGTTGGCAATACTTTCTACTGATTACTATTATATATGGCAAGCAATGAGTGCACAGCTCTCTGAGACTGCATAGCCAAATTGCCTTAGTGGTGACTCCAGCTTCTTTCCTTTGTGTTTCTCTTCTCTCTGTTCGTCACCCCTTGTCACTGCGCTGTGCACGCAGCAGTGAGCTCCTTGCAGCAGCGACCACACCTGGCAGCACACGAGCTCTGGCCCACCTGATGACCTGTATAATCCCAAAAGGAACGGTGTTGACCCCTCATGCAGGGTATTTTGTGGGGGGGCAGCTTTGGACATCCACACAGCAGTGTTTCACTATTTGTTACACACATCTTGAGGAGTGCCACAGTGCCTACAACCCTCTCAAATGCGGGAGCTGAGCAGTGTTGTAAGCAGTGTCTATTGTAAGCTGTTACATTACTCTAGCTAAACTAGAAATCAATCCTTTACTGATCCAGGGAAAACCCAAACCTTTTCAAGGACACACGTGACTCATGTTCCACCTGTGTGCTATACATTTAATACCGGTGCTTATTTTACTTTCACTTCGTATCACCAGCATTCACACACTGCAAACAGGACAACTGAAGCAGAAAGTTTGGGAACTTTTTATCTCACAGATTTAAAAAAACCCCAACCATAAACAGCACATCAGTTACTGTATTGAACACCAGACTAATAAAAGCTGGTATTGCATATGCTATATAGTAAAAGTTAACAATCCCTTATTCTTTAGATTAACTGTCTTCTCTCACAAAGCACACCCTGAAGGACCCAGCAACAATATTTTTATCATCTGTCTAGGTACTTATATGGCTCCCATCACTGCTGTACCTGATTTTATGGTAGCTGTGAAATAGAGAGCCACAGAATCTAATCTGGAATCAGAACCAGGGAACATTGTTTGTCCAAGAACTGTATAAACTGACAAAGGAAATGAAATGAGAATCCCAATGAGCTTCACGGTCTTTTTATGATGCTGAATCACTCGACTTCTAATTTATTGATAGCAAATTGCTGTTGTTAAGATTAAGTTTGAGCATCACCTGGAAGAAAGCCACCACTTCTCAGGAGACTGTGATGTGAGCTACAGAGAAGGAGGGAAGAGTGTGATTCCTATTTTTTCTCTTATGAAACCTTCAAAACAGAGAATAGTTATCCTGCCAACAGCAATCAACTGGTATGAGTGACTCTTTACTTTGCTTCTGTAAGAAAACAGGAAAGAAGAAATAAGAAGTGCACGCCAGAAAGCAAGTGCACATGCATCTCACTTGTTATGACCTGCCTCTCAGAACAAAATGGTATTATCTCCTCAGGGAAGACCCACTTCATTTTGGTTCCACAGTCGTTAGCATCTTCACAAAGTAAATACAAGAGACAGCACTGGGCACTGTTTTGCACTCTCTGCGGGGATATGACTGGTGGCACAAGACAGGTTACTGCAGAAGAATCAAGACTGCAAGAACATAAAGCTTTCATATGCCTTTTTTTCCTTGTGAACGTGGCTTACTTTTAGTAATGAATATGCTCAGGTATTTTCATCTCAGACAAAAGCAGGAGCAGGGGTTTTACTTCTGAGTAAAATAACCAGACGGGTAAATGGGCTCAAGCAGCCAGTGCCCAGGGCTGATGTGCAGCGCAGCAGGAAGGGACTTGCTACTGAGAGTGGAGGCGCACAGGGACCCTGGGGTGGGAGATCCAGTGTGAACAAGACAAGCACCCTCAGAGCTGAGCACAAACTGGATGAGAGGTAAAGCAGGCTGGTGCTCATCAGAACATCCTCTGGGAGCAGGGGGGGCTTCAGGGAGCAGTATGTGCAAGAGGGGAGAGAGGTTGGGCAGAATATGAACATGATATAAAATCAGCTTGGGAACACTCTGGCTGCCTAGAGGAGAACAGCTGCCATGCATATGGAGATGCATTAAGACTTTCCCCCAAGGAAGGCTCCCAGGAACCTCTATGGCAGGAGGGCTGTAGGCTGGCAACTGTCTTACCAGTAGGTCAATAGAAACACAGAAAGTTCCCCCTCCAGTTTCATCTCCCAACAAGTCCCACAACCAGCATTACTTTGTCAGGGATCTGCCTCAGCTTCCACGACACTCTCCGACAAACTCCTGGTCTGCAAGACACAAGATGTCCAGACAGCAGGGCAGTGAAAAAGTGACCCAACAGAGAAAACATGAGGTCTCGGCCGGGAGGTGCTTAGCAGACAGCATCACGGCTGGCCAGGAACATGCGCAAGCAAACGTGGGACTCGAGAAAGATGGAAACAGTGTTTGTGAAGTCAGTGCTGGATTTGGGTCTCCATTTCAGGCAAGAAGTCTCTCATATGCTCTCGTGAGCTCCAGGGCGACCAGCCTGTACGTGAGATCTGTATTACTTGATTAAAACAGAGGCCAGAGCCTTCTTAGTTCAGCCACAGAAATGTCAAGAAGCAAGCGAAAAAGGAGGTATTTCTTCACAGAAAAGACATCTCTCTGCAGCTGCCACTTCAAAGCAGTCGAAGCGACACAGGGAAAACACCTGCAGTGGTGCCAGCTCTCTGTTTCTGAGGCAAGGGCAGAGGGGAAGAGAAAGGGCTGCCAGATGCCATTTTGAAAGCAGCTTTTCTGTGCCTGGTGTTACCAAACGTCCAGGGCTCCAGCCCACCCTTGGGCATAGGCGACACCCGTGCTGACACACCCCTCTGAAGGGCCAAGCCAGGGAAGGAGGCACGGGTGCCGCAGCACCCGGGACCGCCCAGAATCAAGCACTCGGGGTGGCAGAGCATGTCAGAAGAGGCCCAGCCCCCCGGGGCTGTCGTGGCTCCCTCATCTGCCGAACAAGGTCCCACCTCTGCTCCAGGGTTAAACCTGGAGACAGCCCTGCAGAGGCAAGGCGGCAATCCACACAGGTTACACAGGCCAACATCTTCCTTGCCATTAACGCCCGCGATTCCTGAGCTTGTTTCTGCAGCTGTGTGGCAGCACCCCAGGCAGCTGCAGCAGTGGGTCCCTCTGACGCTGTCAGACCTGGTGTGCTCACCCTGCCTACCCCCAGCACTGAAAATGGCAGCTGCTGGGCGGACACAGCAGGGAAGGAGGACCTCATAAATGCTTATAAATATCTGAAGGGTGGGTGTCAGGAGGATGGGGCCAAGCTCTTTTCAGTGGTGCCCAGCGACAGGACAAGGGGCAATTGGCACAAACTGAAGCATAGAGAGTTCCGTCTGAACATGAGGAAGAACTTCTTCCCTCTGAGGGTGACGGAGCACTGGAACAGGCTGCCCA
>Ga0181612_140211_pt1 | contig 21297 bp, 9 predicted proteins | sample HoacroProtozoa21_FD_119630 | JGI IMG/M metagenome (GOLD analysis project Ga0181612, IMG submission 119630) | Hoatzin crop microbial communities from Cojedes, Venezuel. Combined Assembly of Gp0051906, Gp0051904, Gp0051908
ACTCTTCCCAAGTGGTCTGTCCCTCTTTCCACATTCCGTGGACCTTTCTCTTTCACCTGAGCTCCGCTAGAAGCTCCTTGTTCATCCATGCTGGTCTCTTGCCTCCTTTTCTAGATTTGATTTTCAGGTCTTGATCAAGCAAAGCAAGAAAGTTTGCGTTTTGGCCTTTACTAACAGAAAAATGCGACATTATTCTGCTGCGGGACTTGTGGATCCTCGCCCTGACAGAATGTGTGGCTTCTGCTTTCCTGGGCAGCCCCAACCTCTCCACATGACCTCCATTTGTTATTCCTAAATTCACGGCTTTTCTTTTGGAGGTATCAAAATACCTGCTATACAGATGAGTACAGATTACCAAGCAATTCACTTTTTCTTGAGAATTGTGATATCTTAATTATGCTCAATTCCATTAGTTACTGTATAATCTTTAACATTTATGATAAGCATTGCTTAGGTTATTGATCATAATAATGGGGATTTCTAGAGCTAGAACACTGGATAACATTACCACCTCATGCTCATTTCCCATTTCTTCAGCTCTACTACTTAACTAACTTTATTACAAAATTAATTTAGTAGATAGTAAAAGTGTATTTAACACAGAGAATTACTTTAAAAGATAACAGATGGACTGGTGCTGTGAGCTTGAGAACCCTGTAGTAAATAACTATTCTCTCTCTCACTTTCTCTATGTCCTGGGGCAAATTCTTGCATCTGCAGGCCTCATTTCCCATCCTTAAAGAAGAATAGCATGTCTGCATGTCACAGGAATGATGCACTCAATGCCTATTGTATGACACTGACGTATTATTACATCTTTAACTACCATCGTACCATGAACTTCCTAATTCACTCAAAGTATTCATGTGCATGATAAAACCAATAGTAAAACACCAGTTTTCAGTTTTGAATGTCTCGCAACCAAAATACGGTAGGCATTAGCTTTGACTCAGTTGACATCTACTCAAAAAGTAATCTGCCAATTTAATACAAGATGAAGTTCTGGGCAGCTGACATACTGCGCTTGCCAGCAGTCGTATTTTCATGGTGGAGAGTCCCCTGACACAGTTCCTATAGTCAGCTTCAACACCACTGCTCCGTCAGCATCTCTGTGATACTGGTGTTGGGTTGTCGGGATGGAATAGACTACTCCAAGTTTTTCTGGGGCCACGGCAGCTGAAGAACTTGACACATGGTCAAGTGAATTTCCAATGTTCTTCTCCATCACAGAAGTTGTGGGTATTCTGGGTGACATTATTAAGATAGAGCAAAACAGACCAAGGAAACTTGATACGCATAGTTTCTATGGCCATAATTTGATGCTCAGAACGTGGGAGAGAAAGGAAGAGTTTACAGAGAGTTTTCAGTTGTTCCTAACTTGGTATTTTCTCTCCTTAATAGCTCTGTGCACAATGCAGCAAGGGTTTCGTTTACATAAATCAATAGTCTGTTGTAGTTAACTTTTATTTGCAGCCTCTGACAAGAAAGAACATTAAGTGCTCTCTGATAAATTTCCTGTAGAGAATAACACAGGCTGCTTTTTGCCTCTGCCCTGAGTTAATCTAAAATATTGCCAGTGGCTGAGAAATTTTACTTTTCCATGATCACAGTTCTGTCCATTGTACTATACTAATTTAGTTAAATAACTACAGGGCTAAATAGTCACAAGCCTCATTATTTATTGTCTGAGAGTTACCTGCATGATTTTATAGTTTTGAAGGAGTAAGTTCATTTGGTGTAATCCACTCCACACTTTTTACATGACAAGGAATGAGCAGATAAAGACAACTCAGCATTTCCAAAATGTAGCCAATAGTAAAGCCCAGAGCCCCAGGTGTATCTTAGGTGAAGCTTCCCCAGAAATCTGGGAATTCCATTAGCACAAGACAGAAGAGCATCAAAGTGGTAAAGAAATGCCCCTATTCAGAGTTCAGTTAAACCAGGCAGCTGTATTCTGCACCACCCCTTTCACTCCCCCTTTTGTCACATGTCCATAACTTTTAAACCTAGTAAAAATCATTGGTGGAAACACCGCTTAGCCATATTCTACTTACGACATGTTTTTTTCCACGAACTGAACTTGCTAGTCCCAACTCCATCTGAGCATCTCTTGTACACACCTCAGCCACAATAGAGACTAAAGGGTTTGGGCTCCAATTTCCAGCTTCCTAAGAAGGATGGACCATAATAATTTTAATTTTTCTGTGCTACATTTTATTATTTTTCATACTGAAGTCAATAAAATAGAGGATGTTAGACCTTTGACATATTAAATTATCTGTGCCATACTTAAATCAACCAGCCTTGGAAGGGCTTTCCTGTTTGGTTTGTAGATCACAGGACAGAAGCAGCATCCTACTGCCCTCTCTCTGTGTCAGACCATTCATCAAGTGAAAGCAAACAACCAAAAGGAACAGGTATCAGCCCAGAAACATGTCTCCACTAAAAGTCTTATCACCTCTTTCCAGCTGGGAAAACAAACAGAGGAACTATTGTGAATGCCAGAAATGCCTCTTAAAGCTTTGATGCTCAGAGTGTACTGCAAACACGCCCACATCACCACTTTATTTGACCTGCTGCAAAATGTGCTTTCCATTTTATAATTTAAAGGCAACAATAAGTCAGTTGAAATATATTTCCTTAATTGTATTATTCCTTTGCATCTTGGCCAGTGGCACGGCATTGAGGGCCTGATTCTGCTGCCTTAGCTCACCAGAATATGTGCCCCTCTAGTCAGGCCAATCTACTAAAGTCCATTAGCTGCCTGCTTACTTGCGTTGTGTGCAGAAACGTTGAGATAGACATCTCACTAAGGAAAATTCCCGTACACCCAGAAAGTAGGCTTTGACACAGTAACATCCTGAATGCCTCAGAGAATGTAAGCTAGGTATCTAAAAACTACGGGAGAGAAACTCAGCTATTTCACCCTCTGTAGCAAGTTCCTTCTGGCTTTTCCTGGGGCTTTCTGATGCCCTAGTTTCCATTTGAAAGAGCCACACTGGAGAGGTTAAGACTTAACATCGTTGGTAGTTCCCAGAGATTACTACATTTCACAAATAAAGCTGTATCCTTTAATATGATGGTTGTATAGCACTACCAAAATCATTAAAATGCTAACATTAATGATTTACATAGATTTAATTAGCTAGCATATCTTAACATGTCAACAAGGAAGAATAATTTTGCTTCCATTTGTTAGAAGCAAGCCTGAAGTCTAAAAAACAAAGGGACAATTTAAGCCTGACATTTCTATAGCTCTAATACTGCCAGTGCTGGAATCACACAAGTAATCTGAAAGTTACTACCAAACACTAAAAGCACAACGAGCAGCAAGAGACTCAAATTCAGAGCCCATCTGACAGAAGGATGCAGAGTGCTTTTTAAGAGAAAATAGAAAGCAGGCTTCGAGAGCTTACCCCTCAAGTTGGTGGCATCCTCCTCTGCCCATGACCCCTGCAATGGCCTCTTCTAAAAACTCCAGCATTCACTCATATCACAAAGAGGGTTTTGGTTTTGCTTTTCAACTCAGCAAGCCGTTTAGCAGCCAGAACACCCATCTGCCCATTTCAATATGCCCTGTTGAATCCAGAAACCTACTGGGGGTTTGTTTTACTCTGAAGGAATACTACAGGAGTTATGGATTTTATTCTAATTGCCTTTAACTGAATATAAAATGAGGCATTACATTAATCTTTTACTGAAAAACTTGTAGTGGCAGGTCTCTGTGTGTAATAGGAAGCCTCACATTTAATCCATAGGATCATTTTTGCTTTTTCAAACATTTATCCAGGAAAAAGCTGGGTTGGTGAACTCTGCTTACTGAAAATTCAGGCAAACAGTAGGCTATATTCTCCATGCTTGACCATTCCCATGGAGTTTCAGTTTAAGTTTTACTCATCTTTCCAGCACTGCAGTTAAACTCTGGGACCTTTTCAAAATCTCCCTGCTTGGGAGTTTCACAACATTACTGATCCCAATTCCAAGGTAAAAATTCAGAAATGACTGAGTTTTCTGGTCATCTCTGTAAAAACAGAGTATTATCCCTCCAGATCCTTAAGTACATAAAACAGATGGGGGAAGAAATATTTGGAAACACTGAAAAAGGAAACTTGTGCAACTTGTGCTAAAAACATTCAACCCCATAGAAACCAGTGACAGGTAATGATGCTGTACAGCATCCAAGTTTGTGTGAAAACACTGAAACTCCTCTTAGCTTGAGGACCTTTGAAAGAACTAAGATCAAAAGACAACCCAACTGGAGTTCAAAGACAGATATTCCATTCTCAAATTACAATCTCAGTTTACCTGTTTAGTCCCTAGAGATATTACAGAAGTGCAGCTGGACCCAAGAGCAGTTATGGGATTTCCAGGGTAACAATGTCAAAGCCATCATCTTCACTTACTGAGAGTAAAGTTGACCTACTGAACTCTGTTAAATCGTTGTGTTCCCATAAGATTGTTTGGACAGTTTAATTTCATACAGTAGGTTTTGCTCTTCAATTTCAGCATGTTCATAAATTTTGCTGACATTTGTCAGACTTGGATCAAGGGGAATACTCCCATCGTGGTTCAATTTTCTGTGTGAATTCACTTCCCACATAAAAAATATGCCATTTAAAAAGCTCCTCCTGTGCAGTTCGCTGATCTTACATCATCATAAGATGACCATTTTTACTCATAGATGAATATCGTGACTATTAAAGTATATATTTCTGTGACAGTACAATCCACAACAGAATATATCAAATTCAGAAAACTGTCAAGAGCATTTTAGAGCCTAATGCTAAGGCAGTGGCTAAGGACAAACAGAAGGGGATCAGACAGGGGCTAACGACCAATAGAAGCAACCCCATGCTGAGCCAAGCACCCGTGGTGGGGCAGAGCAGGCCCCAACAGCTTTCACAGCGAGTTCAACTGATGCTTGCAGCACTGCCCTGGTTTGCATGGCATGCTGCCCCTGTGACTTGCAGCTCTCTACTTTCAGGTGGCAAGAAAGCAATTAGGAACCATAAGAAAACTTGTTTTTCAAAGTGTCATAGGCTGTAGCTACTTCTCTGTATTTTCTGCAGCTTTGTCTATCCGGCAGTATGACGTGCGTCCCACAGACATACTCATTTCACCAGAGACCTTTTAGAAAGCACTATAACCAAATTATTTTCCAGACTTACGTGAGTCACTACCAGCCAGACCTAGAAGTCAGTGAAAATGAAGAACATGATTTTAGAACATTTAATAAATAAATAAATAAATAAATTCACATTTTAGCAGCAAAGAGGAAGAGGTCCAGGAATTGACAATGGCAGAAAGTACCTGAATACTCAGGGCTTATGGTTGTTTTTGCATTTTTGACTGAGATAAAAACCTTGAATTTGCACAACTGCTTTTAAGGGTCTTTTGGGAACACATTCTTACATAAGATTGTCTCGTGTCCCAGGGTGAGGAAGAACTATCAACATTTGAAATGCAGAAAGTTTGGGTCTGGTTCAATTCAAGCTGGTTTTCATTGTCCTCCAAACATTAAAATGTTCTTTTGGACCACTTCTATATTCACCAAAACCACACTTTCAGTCAGAGCTTAGCATCTCTTGGAAATGCTTGTGATGATGTTCTTCAGCTAAGGAGAACTGAAACAGAGCAGTCGGCAGTTTTCTTAGCCAAGGCAAGGCAAGGGCTTCTGAGCACAACAGTCAAGCCTCAAAACTTGCTCCTGATCTCCACGAGCTTGATTTTGCATTAGTCAAGTTCTTCAGGCAGTCCTTGTTCTTCCCCAGATCATCTACCATCTGTAAGAGTTGAGGTGCTACATGTTTATGCCATGCCCAGTCATGCAGAGTTTTATCCCATATGCCTAGCATAGAACATGATTGAGTTCCACACACACAGAGTTATCACAACCACCTTCGTTTACAGGAATATCAAAAAGATCATGATAATTTTGTCCAGTATCCTAATGTTGAAAGCATGCACTGAGGAAGTACAAGACCTGAATTCCGTCTGTGTCTCTACAGGTATTCAGAAAGTCATACTTTCCCACTTCTAGAAGAATGCTTAGGCTATATCAAATAGTTAAAGAGTGAGAAGAAGTGACACTATCGCTTAAATTAAAGTGTATTAAAAATACAAGAAACAGTTTTGATTCACTCCAGAAATTCTTACTCAGGATACTTAGGAAAGGCTTATAAGGCCTGCGAGAGGTGGGGTATGGCTGGAGCAGACATCCATAAAAATCTATGTTCTAGTTTTCCTTGCTTTTTGTAACATCCACTCAATTTTACAGCTTAAAATTGAATCCGAGTTTTAGAGGGTCTTTGGGATTGAAATAGTAAGATTTGTTCACCTGTATTTATTGTCTAACCTCTTCACAAACCAGATGTCCACAAAAAATGGAAGAGGAAATCCAGATCAGCTTCATTTCATTGCATAAGGAATGTTATTAATTCTATTACTGCATCACCCAGAAGGTTGTTTAGATACACAACAGTTAACTGATTAGCAAACAACAATCATCATTTGTCCAAGCAAAACCCTGAACACTGCTGTTGAAATTGTTGTCTGCAAGGAGGTGCGCTTGTTCCACTTGCTTGCCAGGATGTTGCATCAACACGGTACTTGGAAAAGTGAGGTGTACCAGGCTGTACTCACACGATCCCTTGAATTCAGCATCTCTGCTTCATACTTCCGACAATCGCCTGCCTCTCCCCATTTCCCAGATTAGTTTTCAGGTCAGTTCTTTCATTCAGCTACCGTTCAGCAGCATAATCCTTACCATGAGCACAAGAGAGGTAGTGGGAATGAACCAGGAGGATGCAGGGCGTCGGGTGGGCTCATCCCTTCCAACGGTAGCATGGGTTTATGTCAAAGGTACCACATAACAACTGCCTGCGAGTCTTTGAAGGCCGCGGGATCCCCCTGCAGTAGTTCATTCACAGCCTGTACCAGTTACAGGATTTTCCCTTCAAGCTCTGGCTGATCCCCTCCTCCCTTCCTTGGAAACATAGATGCTTCCTCTGTTAAACATGTCCCTTCATTTCTTTATTCCGTCCCAAAGCTCCTTTAGTATTCCCCAGCTCAGACCTTAAAGACTTCACCAAAATCCATCTGTTCTTTGGGGAAAGCTGCTCCCTGTAGTTTCCCCACAGGGAATTTGGAGCAAATTTTCTCCCTCTTTAGACCAAGAAGGCAAACCGACCTAAACGTCGCTTTCAGTTGCCAACATGCTCATTGACAGTTGTCTTGTGGCCCGTTTCTTTGTCTCAGCACATGAAATATATGGTCAGAATCCAATGAAAGACAGCCAAGCATATACAGAATTTACAGTACTAAAACAGGATTCAGAAATTCTATCTAGAAAAATTCCACAAACCTTCAGAGTCAACAGTATGTAATGAAGATAAACAATAGCCTTAGCCTGGAAAACAAATCCAGCTGATTATCTCTAGATATAACATAGACCAGGCTGGTGATGAGAGGAACTGCCAGCATAATGATGAAGCTACAAGCGTTTTCTAAAGGGGAAAAAAATATTGGCATTAAGAAATACATTATTTAAAAAATACATCTAGTACCATCAAAAAACTGCCAAGGGGGAAGCTTTGAACGTGTAACAAAGCAAAATAGCAAAGCTTTGGAGACTACAAAACATTATGCCCTGGCACAAAACTGTTCTTAATATTCTCCACACAAAGACAGAGTGCTAGTGGCTAAATGCCACAGTAACTCAGCACAATAAGAACTGGCATTCCTTCTTATTCTGCCCATAAGACACACCTCTATTTCTAGGAATAATGATGTTAAGATTGATGTTTATTAGAAGTAGCAAAATGTCTTTAGTTTTATACAGTCTCAGAAGTACTGTGCTGCCCGAGCTCACCACATATTGGATGACCTTGAAAGTGCCTGAGTCACGGGCAGTTCGAGCTGCAATCTAAACAACCATCTTAAATCTTATCCATTGTCGTGTTCTCATTATCTGGACTTTGTACTTTCCTTCCATGGAAGGATTTTCACATAAATTATACAGGAAATGAAGCAAAATGTAATTACAGTGTCCAACAGCTCCAAGGCAGATAGATTGAACAAGACATCGAACACAGTTCAAGAGTCAGCTTTCAATAAATGTCACCAATTAGGAAGAATCTAAATGAAACATATATCACTAAGCCACCTGCTTCTAAATTACATCATTATCTCATTGCTGGAATAAGGAGTTATAAGGCTACAGCAATTTCAAATAATCAGCTTTCAAGCAGATTTTTCAAAAGGACTTTCATTCTTTGCTTTTACACATCACCATTTGGACTTTAGCATATACTAGAAAATTCTATTATACTGTATTAAATTGAGTTATCCCAATTGAAACATTTCTAGTAAGGTTAACCCAGACATTTAATAATCCATTAGCACTAGCACCCTCACTTTTTCAACATAGCAAATTTTCTCATAATAGCTTTTTAGTCTTAAAAGGTGAAGACACATCTATAGAGCTTTTGAGTATTCTGAATTGATGTCATTCAGCTGAACAGAAGGAACACTACAATGAAGAATAAAATCACATTTTTGCCCCTGACTTCAGTGGATGGTAAGTCAGCCCCATAGCCTTTGCATTAAATGTTCATAGCCTAGTTTTTAGAAGAGAGCACTGAACACTCCCATCTGCAAGGAAAGATCCTTTCTTAACCCATTTTCGCAGAGTAAGGATCTTGGATTTTTCACTTGTTTGGATTTGGAGGGCTTTTGGGTGTAGGCTATCCTCAGTGCAAAAGGATTATAAGAACAATACAAAAATACAAAATATAGTTTACAAACATGAAGTAAATACTAACAAAATTGTAATATACATTTCAAACAGTCCTTTCCTCCAAACACCTTATGATGCAAATATGTAAGCCTTATTCTGCTGCTGAATTAAAAGTTATCCTTGAGTTTATGGAGGTCAAGAGTTTGAGCACAAAAGTTAGAAGAAAAACCTCAAATTATGCAAGCAGTGTAGAGACTCTCTCAGATACTGTGGTAACGATCTTCGTCCTGCCAGCACACATTAAACACACGCTGGTTTTTGCAAGTTTGTCTATTGTGTTCACTGGTCTCATTGTATTTTTTTATATGCTTCATAGGCAGGATGTTTTGAGAAAGCCCTATAATAGACAGCACGGGCTTAGCTAAGTTAACTCATCTAAGATTTGAATGTGCTACAAAGATACATATGGACAGCCTCTAAGGCTCAGTTCATGCAAAGCAGTTTGAATCTTGATAATAAGATTGTTGCTCACAACCTATCATTAATATTTAGTTTTTCATTAAAATTGCACAAACAAAATTAGTCTGATGATCTTTGTTTTGCTCCCCTTTCTTGTCTTTTCCTGCTTATGGTGTAATCATGAAGTTTTAGTCACAAAGTATAATTTTCACACTCTTTTTAAAACGTGTTATTCTCAAGGTTTAAAGATATGTGATTCTTGTCACAATTTAAAAATGTTTCCAAAGTGAAATGTAAATGCGGAAATTATATAAATGGAATTAAATCGATTTTTTGTAGGTTTGATTAAAAGAGTGCAACCTCTTTGGATACTTGTAAATCGTCTTAGCTGTAACTAATACTAATTGGTTTAGTTGGGTACCTGGCTGAAATGCCTAAAGAACTAAACTGAACCAACTCCAAGTTAGGAAGTTATTTAATTCAGCCTGTGCAATTTCTATGCATAGACAGAGCTTTAAATTTGTGTTCTAATTCAAAGCACACAAAAGTGAGTGAGAACAGATTGACTGAAAGTACTGATGTATGATCTAATTAATTCTTTTAAGTCTTTCAAGGTGAGTACTCATTTCTAAAGGGATAACATGTCTACCAATGGGTAACAAAAGACGATGACAATAAAAAACAATGAAAAAAAAAAACAACACCCAAAACCTGGACATCAGTGAAAGTTAGTTCTTATAAGAAGTCTGTCTTTTGTTAGTGAAAGGATTTTCCTTTGAGGCTTCATTTCTATTATCACACAGTGAATCTTCTGCCGTCACAAACACAGATGTTCCCTTAAGTCTGCCCAAATGCCAAAAGCTCTTTGTCTTAATATCCACTCTGGAAGGACTTCTTTGTTAATGAGGATGGATTAGAAATTTATTAAGTACTGTTCCTGCATCTGCTGCTGGTGCTTAGCCTTTCCCTTCATAGTGATCCAAGTCAAGTACTAGACAATATGAGCCTGGAGGAAGGCAAAGCATATAATGAGCCTCTTGTAGGCAGAAATCCAGTGAGGAAACAGGGTGAAAACAGTATACTGCTTTTACTTGGAAAAATAAATGTATATGTATGATGATTTTTATTCATTTAGGGGTGATGAATGGGCTGAGGACCCCTTCATCTGCATGTGACAGTATGCTAAGAGTGCAACCATAATGGTGGAAGTGAACTGGAATTAGCTGGTCTGAATGAAATGCGTTGGTAATTAATTTCACCGTTAGATGCAGTTTCCAGACCTGGAAAGGAAGGGGGGGGTGGGGGGCAAGCCATCCACATATTTCATTACAAATGTAAGCATAAATCACCATAAAGCACGGTATTTCTCGAACGTCCAGGACTTAATCCCTTCCTCTTTGCTGGAGGAGCCCGGCAGTCAGCCAGCTCTTCTGACCACGTTTTCCTGCAAAGAGAACAGAAAGCTCCACCACGTGGCCAAGCTGCTCTCTTGTGTGCTGCTCGCTGTCAGAGTTAGCGGCTTCCTTTGGGAAATGTGTTTTATGTTTAATAAAATTTAGATTAGCTCTTGGGAAAGCAAACAAAACACTGAAAAGAAGATGTTTTCAGCTAAGCAAGAGAAAAGGTGAATAGCTGATTAGGACATATTCTGACTTGAACATTTATTTTCAACTATCAATTTCATTTGGAAGACTTGAAATGTTTTCCTTTGCCATTTGACTAGGATCTCTGCCACAATTACAGTTCTTGAACTAGTAACTGGTACAACTTAGGACTTCAGAGGTACGGTCCATTCAAATAGCAATAACCTTGACTCATGCCATTATTTATTTTTTCATTATCATTCCCCTTTCTTGTTCTTTTCCACTAATTTACTTGCAATAGACTTGTGACAAGACACTCCTAGCTAAAAAACCACCTCCAGATACAGCTGTGTATATCTAGTTTAGTTGCACAGCATAGGATAGCACTGGAAAGATGAGATGAGCCCAAGAATACTAAAAACTCTCAGGAAATTCATGTGAAAGTCTAGAAACAATTAAGTCCCCATTTGAAATCTGGATCAGCATTTAAAACTTAAAAACCATTTTTCAGATTCGTTAATAAGAAGTAGCAAGAAATTAATTAGGAACAAAAAAGATGACCTATGTAACATGCAAGATACTTTTATTATTCTCTTTTCTTCCTGTCTGACACATATGGACTGCATCACTTTTTCATCTAGAGTTATTTTTTTTCTCTTTAATTTTACTATTGGAAAGAGTAAGAATGGAATTTTTTTTTTATTTTATCCTTTTTGCTTAAGTCTTTAGTGAGCGTTTTAAGCACCACTTCTTCAGTATAGCATAAACATTCAATGCCACATTAAACACTTGATATCTGCAGATAAGTATTATTGTGTTAACACTTATCAAAAGGAATCTAAATGAAGGGATATTTAGGCTCCAGTTCAGAGCCTACTGAAGGTTTTCAGTAGCTTTTCCTGGTGTTTTCTAAGGGCTTTGAAAATGCTCTAGTGGGACCGAGCATTCCAGCTGTAGAGACCTTGAAAATATAATTTCTATAGGATGAGGACTCCACCTTCACTTAATTGCCCGTCATGGAGCAGCTGAAAATGTGGGAATGCAATACAGCTTTCTTCAAAGTCTGATCCCATACCCTCGAACAAAGAGTAAATTCATACATTTACAGAAACAACAGCATCTTCTGAAAGGTGAAGCACTCATAAGAAATTAGATGTCTCTGATTAAAAAAAAAAAGGCATCTGATTCAGATGAGTAATGTGTTTCCTAGAAATGTGACTCCATTGTCTAACTGTCATGGAACAAATTTCTTTTTTCCCATAAAGATGAATAATAAAATCAATGTGCTGTAAGGCAGATCACAGGATATGTTGTGTTCACAGAAGTTTCTGAAGAAGGTAAATTAAACTTACAGTGAGAACAGCAGCAACATTTCAACTACCAGAGCATTCTTCTGAAAACTACTTTCTCAGGTTATTAGTTTAATCCACTGTATACTTAGTACAGAAAATCTCCTTGAAATAAAATCAAGGGGGTGATGCATCCAATACTTAGTACTTCGCTGCTCCTGCACACCCAAAGTAGACAAATTCTGTAAAATCTAAGTTTTTAAGTACCAGGTCCAGACATAAGCTGTTCTGTTTAAGAACAAGAAACTAATCTGATTTTGTTGTAATCTGATTTGGAATTTGTAACATGACCTAATATGAAGAAACCAGATCAATGAGATTAGGAACCTGCACTTCTCTGAGGAAAAAAAGCCAATAGAATAAATCCACAGACATACACAGAGACAAAACAACTGGAATCCGAGATGAACATAGCTAAACAAGATTCTATCATTTGAGATGACATGCAGTCATTTCCTGGAGCATTTAACATTAATGTGATTTGCTATAGATCAATTAGGAACCAAGAATACCTGAAAGGGAAAGGTTCAAGTCAATGGATCACAAATCCCCATTTTAGAAGATGAAAATTCTCGTGCACCCATTCCTGAAGGCAATATTCTCACTCTGGCCAGTGCAGCACCTAGCAGAAAATTCTGGGATGGAAAGACAAGGCATAAAAGCAATGGCCTAAAGCATTTGTCTCCCAATTAGGGGAAGTATCAGCAAGATACAATTTTATAGAAGCGTAGCAATGCAGCAGCTACCAGACAACAACAGGAAGAACTGGAGGTTGCATCATACCTGATGCTGGAGCTTAGTTATTGAGGACACTATGACTCACACCATATCCAAACCAATCTGAAAGGAATTCCTCTGTGAGACTGGTGCGATAAACATCATGCTGTCATCTCTAAATGTGTCACAAATTCCAGATCTAAGACTATCTAAAAGATCAGTTAGCAATGAGCTTCAGTGACAGTTCATCAGCCATTCATGTTTCAGCAAATAATATGAGCAACTTATGACCTATGAGGTTAGGACAAATACTTGAGGAACAGAAGTTACAGGGGAAACGTTGAGATGCCTGAAGATTTTCTTTTAGTAATAAACATCTTTCAAAACCCAGATAGTCCTTGTCAATAATTATTACATTCTTGGTAATTACACTTTGATTAGCTCTCACATCTCATTCCACATCTCAGATCTAGTTGACAACTGCTTAATCAATTTATGTTTCTTTTTTGCACAAGCGTAGGTGGTCAGGCTGTTTAATCTTTTTCATTGCTTTCCGTATCTGTTGGGGATAATAGTTCTGAGCATTTAAATGACTGTCACAGTAAACTGCAATTCCCTGATCAAACAGCAAGAAAATTTCTTTTTTTTTTTTTTTTTAAAAAAAATCCTTTTCTTTGTACGCATTTCCAAAGCACAGTTGACAGAGCTACCTTCAGTGGTGGACCAAAACCACTGGAACCTTAGGAGGAAACAAAGGCCACAGTCTCTCCAGCTACTCAGCTCTTCACAAAGCTTTAGGCATGAGATTCTCATGGCAGCCTTTTGCAATGGCCTCCCAAAATGGTGCAAATCTTAGTTTCCAGTTCAGAAATTTACCCGAGATAAACCACGTATATATGTAGAACAAAGGCATGAGCCATCACCAAGAAACCATTTCCACACCGCTCACCTTATCAAGGAAACAGGGTCACTAGGAGACAAACCTGAGGACTGGAATCCTCCTATCAGCAAGTGGATGGTTATACATGGCCAGCTCACTGGGGAGAGGATGGTGGTGGTAGGCCAGCTTGCTAGAGATCTTCAGGAAGATCCCCTAAGGAAATCAAAGAAAAATGATATTCAGTGTCACGAACATATTTCTGCCTGTCTGGGTTAGCAGCCTCTGACTACATTTCTGACCCAAACTGCCCATGAAGCACTAGAAGCAGAGTGGGAAACTTCAACTGGAATACATCACAGCACACATTGTAGCAGAAGGCGGACTGCTGGCAGCAGTACAGCAGCGGGACACAGGGATAAGCATCATCAAAAGGCATTAAGTGTCCTCAGAGAAGAATTCATGAACTTAACGGCCTGTACCTCTATCACTTGATCCTATCAGGACAAATCTGTTTCTGAAGGAAGCTTGCTTGGTCTCTGCCTTCCTAGAAGCTGAATCCACAAAACCCTCAGTAAAACGATGGCTATTTCTAGTGAAGTAAGCATCTTTTGTTTCACTGATTTGCAGAGCAAAGAACTGCCAAGAAGACACAGAGGGGAAGGCAGTAAAGAGGTTATGAAAAGAAACGAAATACCATCCCCAAGCTGGATTTGGCTGGCTGAGTTAGCAGGGTGGGAACAGTAAGGGTACAATCAGAGAGAACGGGAAATCAGAAGGCATCTAAGTTGACGGAAGAAAGAAACAGAAATGGACTGCTCAGCCTTTCAGCCTACCGGTACTGCTGTCAAACACAGCTAACCCTTCCAAGGCTCCTGAGGGAAGTCAACAGCAACTCTGATGGTTGCTGTGTCATGACACGATAGATTCAGCTTCAGAATGAAAGGGGCCCTCAGCTGCCATGCAGCCAGTGCCCCAAACTCTGCATACTCACTCTTACAGTGAGTCTATGGTGACTGGGGATCCTAGGGAAACCTAGGATTTAAATGTAAAGAAGAGATTGTCTATGGCTATCTACAGTCACTTCTCTCTCACGTGTGCCATAGGACTCGGCTCACTGACCCAGTGAAAATTCATTGTGACAAGGAAGCAAAGCTTGGATTTTAGACTTTACCAGCAAGGCTCTGTGCTGCTTGCTTCATGAGCATCCCTCTCTGGCTCTGCTTCCGTGAACATTGAACATGCACAGACTCCCTGTGAGATGGCTGCAGAGACTGCGGCGTTACGGCCGGGCGTGCAGCGGCTCAAACGGCTCCAAGGACTTCAAATGCACATGGACACTCCAGAAAGTTGTGTCTTTCAAAAATGCAAATCCTTGTGAGATTTTTGAAAACCTCATTAAAAAGGATGAAACATTTAAATTTAACAATTCCCTCTGTTTTGAGTTTGTGGTTTTTTTTTCTTTCCTATTTTTCATTTTGTTCTTTTCGTTCAGTTTTAGGTTATTGTATGCTGCATAAGCATGTTTCAAACCATCAGCATCAGATTATTTTTTCTTTTCCTTCTGCTTTTTTGAAATCAATGTTTTGTGGAAGATCTTTTGAAGTAATTACATTTCTGTCCTCTGCCATTAGACCTTTTGTGTTGATTACTCTGATTGTCACACCTGTCTTCTTTCCTGTGTTTGGCTGTCATTCAGCTGTTCTTATTATTGTTCACTCTGACTGGTCACTATACTACCTGTCCATTTTCGTTTTGTATTTTTGGTAATTGGCCATTCCACACCCTAGTTCAACACTGACTGTGGGTCCTAAACTCTAATTCAGCTTAGGAGCACAAGCATAAATTCAAACATAAGCTTAAATGTGAAAAGCCTGGCCAGTCACCTAGCCCTGGAAACCTTGACCTGACAAGGAAGATTAGCACCACTGAAACAGAATCCTAAGCCAAGGACTCCTACTCACTCTGTCTTGCTGTGAACAGCTGCAATCAAAATTCTACCTCATCCTACCTATAAGAGTTTTAGCATGGGTAAGGCAAAACCTTTAGTCCAGGCAGATCTACATGCCCTTACCCAGCCCTAATTGTAATTTTCTGAGGTCTGAAGGACATAACATTGATTTTAGCCTGGGAACCTCTTCTGTAACAGATATTAAATGTCAACACAGCCCAGGGTCCCCTTTTTATCCCATATCCAATTGCAGCCTTAGTTTGGAAAGTCCTACAGAGAAAACCTACAGAAGACTTCTACAAAATGCACCTCTACCCCTCTCTTAGTTGAAATCTAGCTCTTGTCAGGTTCCTCTGCCGTTCAGAATTCTTACACTTATGCAATATCTATTTGAAATCCCTCTACTGGAGCAAAATTTCAGCTAAACATGAAACCAAAGCCTATTTATTTCTACGCAGTCAGGCTTTAGACATGATTACTTAAAGATTTAAATCCCCTTCTTACCATGTGCCCATTTTTCAGACTAATTCTTTCAAAGTTTAGTCAGAGTACTGATGCCAACCTCAGCCACAACCTTAGCATGTAATACAGCTACAGTTGCTGAATTTTATTTTTATCTAGGTCTAATGAGAAACCCTATTGTTACCCTTTAAATGTGCCCAACCATCAGCCCAAATATTCTACCCTTACACGCATACTTTGTACCTTAGTTGTTTTTTTATATCCCTCTTCCTGCCCCAGCAGTGAACAAAATGATTCAGCATTAGACCTCCGTGGACCTAGTTTATCAGAAAAAAAGCCACCTTGATCCAGCTTTCCAACATGGATCAAACTTCATGGCCTCATCTAAACCCAGTGCCATAATTTTCATGATTACAGTGTGTGCAAAGTAATGTGAGTCACACAGATATCCATTTGGATAAGGCCATAAAGACTTAGTTCTCTAAGCCCTGAATGTGCACATTTAACCTTCTGAAATCAGTTTATACAGACATTACTAGTTGTTGTTTCATGCTTGTGGATTTGAGGCTTGGCTCTTATTAAGAGTTGATTGATTAATTTCAACTCAACATTGCAGAAATCTCATTTAGCTAGGGGGACATTTCTGGAGTTTAATTTTCTAACTGAAAAACAACCATAAGAATACGTTAAAATTATCTAATTTTGAAACACTGAAGCTTTTAATGAGAATTTGCATTTGGACCTATTTCTAATTTGTTTTTTTAAAAGACTTGCAGTCACTGTGTCACTGAAATTAGACATGTGTATAACTCTTTCTCTATTTCTTATTATAGAATCTGAAGGAGATTGTCTTGTAGCCTGTTTGCAATTTACAACCTCTAAAAAGCATGAGAATTAAGACAGAGAATGTTAAAGACATTCCATAACAAGATCTAGAACATACCATGTATAGGTTGAGGTCCTAGACCTGTGCATAAATACGTAAGAGACAAATGGTAAACCAAGCAAAACTATTTGTTGTAGAAATATCTCATTATTAAAGGAAAAAAGACAGTTAATCACTTTGTTTCTTTTTCCCTGGGAAACTGCTCCATTAATGGAATTTCCCACAAAGAAAAATTAATACTTTATTAATATTTTATTTTAAATGAAATCAAATTAGGATCATTTGAAGGAAGTCATATAATTGCAATTTAATTTCTTTTTCATTTTTCCTTCTAATTTAATTCAATATGTGATAAAGAATGTGAAAATAGGAGGGGGCATCTTTTTTTTATCTACATTTCATAGTTGTGAGAAAAGAGTAGGCAGTATTAAATCTTTAGGGAAACTTTAAATCTTCAAAAAACAATGTGAAAACATGGAATGCTTGCACATACAAATCACAAATCAGCCTTTGAGGTGAAACAAAGCACACTGCAACATTCTTAAGATTTTTTTAAAAGAAGTGACAATTTTTATCTGGGTTTGAGAACATAAGAAGTTGCGAAAGAAAGTTTCCTCAATGAACGCACAAAGATGAAGAAATTGTATCGTCAGATGAAGCGTGAGAAGAGTTACTTTCCCTCCTCAACAAGTTACTGTTTTCCCCCTTTCATAGAAGTCCTGTAATGGTTCACTGGAGATGTTAAGAAGTCCAGGTAAGAAACACTTTTCTAGTATATGCCAGTTCATACATAACAAGCATTGTCAGAGACAAAATCTAATTTTTTGAATGTTTGATATTCTGAAGTAGGATTAAAAATCATCATCCTTTGTAAAAAACGTTTAAGTTTTATAATTATATTCTTAATATAAACATTACTCTTATATCTATTTGTTTTAAATTACAACTTATCCTGCATGTATTTGATATTTCTATAAATGATACATGCAGATGAACATGTATGTATATCTTATGAAATTATGGAAACAAATGGAATATTAAAATTACTATGAAATTACATGTGTTCAGACTACTTACACCTGCTCTCTGAAAAGGCCATATCAGATATATGGAGTAGACTAGTCAAGTGCTGTAGGCTTTATAGTTATGCAGCAAAACAAGTGACACAAAAAACAAGTATACTTTGAATGGTTTTACAATATCTGATATTGATGGTTTTGTTGATCCCACCTACTCCTCTCCAGAACTGGTTTGCTTTTGTACTCTGCTGATTCTACAGTTGATCAATACCATTCAGATTTTCTCAGCTGAGAGCTTCGCCTTTTCTTTGCTTCAAATGCCCTTCTGTACTGTACTGTGACTCTGCACATTTAAACAACCTCAATGCACGTTTGACAGCAATTCCTCTTTCAAGACGTACAAAAATGCTGAAGAACACTTACAGATGCCCATGAACAACATCCTTTACAGAAAGGTCACTTCATGTCCAAGAGAGATAGACTACTTTGTCCATCCGTACCCCTGAGATTATAGACAGAATACTGAGAGCTCTTGCGAAAAGCCTAGCTGCCTCAAAGAAAACTAACCAACGAACAAAAGACACAATACTTTGACTAGAAATAAATCTTGTCTAGCTGGAAAAATGTACCCACTGAGGGTAATTTCTTCTCAGGACAGACACCTAAACTAACTTCCAGACAATGAGCTGTCTCAGGAATCCCAGTCTTGGAGCAGTTCTGGCAGGGTAGTTGTGCTGTGGGTGTGAGGAGTATGAGATATGCTCTACAACAATTATTGCCTATTAATGTTGTTGAACTAAGAAACCAAAATCTAGCTCTTTCTCTTACATGCACAGCAGTGTCCTAGAGGTGGCTAACTAATTCTTGTATGATCCAAGAAATATCTGTACATGAAAGAGAAGCAAGGTCCATCCCTTACTTGGCTAATTAAGCAGAAAACCAGTATTAGCAGCTTTGAGAAAATCCAAGACAAATTTAAGCATCTGGTATTTTCCACTCATCACTTAACTTGGGCTTTCTTTGCATATGAGCTGTTTTTTGGCTGATTTCCACTACAAGCAAAAAGCTTGCATGATAGGAGAAGTCAAGAAGAGTCCTCACTTTCCCACCATCCTTCCTCACCCCTTTTCCAAAGAAAGAGGGATAAGGCCAGAGTAATCTTTCTGGGCATCCCAGACACAGCAGGATATGTGACTCTCTTCTAAAAAATTTGTAGCATATACAGTTGCAATATCTTTAATATATTTTTGCCTACACATCAAGTTACTTAGGGCTTCTTGATGTTCCTTTTGACAACTTCTTCTCTTGCCACCTTCTCTACTACAAAAGGCTGTTTTCATTGTCAGTCCTAGCTGCATTTGTGGAAAAAAATAGCCAAGGCAAGACTTCCAACAAATCAGCCAAATAAAAAACAATTTGAACTCTCTTCCTCCTCAAATATTTTCACATATCCACATTCTGTAAAAACTCTATGTTCCCACATTTGCCAGGGCTTGCAATCATTACTGAAAAAAGATGGTGCTTGAAAAACATTCAGTCTCTTAACTGAGCTTATTTGACTACGCTTTATCAGGAATACAAAATAATTAACTCCTGTTTCTTGCACATGATGAATATAGGTCTTGCACACATTCCCGCTAAACAGTTCCAGTTTTGATTCAAACAAGACTACAGAAATATGTAGTTTGGGGTCTCATGTATAGCAGCAGAAAAAGAAATCACAGCAATATAAATTACAATGTGATCTCCAACATCGACAGTTTAATAGGCCATGATTTAGCAAAGCGTTTAAGCAAATGTTAAAATCCCATTGATTTAAGTGGGATTTAAGTACATATTAAGTACTTAGTTGAATTGGGGCCATACTGTGAAGGGATTCTTAGAACAAGGAAGGCACAGTAGGCTTTGGAAATCTTTATTTACAGCTCAGATGTTTAACTTAGCAAATTTGGCTTAGGAACCTGTATAATGCAAAAGGAGCCAAGGACAGACTGCAAGAACATTTGGCTGCCCAGGGTCACTTCAGGATAACGCAACATACCAATATGGGATGGATCTAGTTTCTAAAATACCTTTATCTTGTAATTTACCACATGTAATTTATAATTATAGGTGGTTCGCTTTAATGCGTCATTCAGCACTTCACTGTACATACAGATTTCTGATGCTGCCAAATTTCTTGTGCTCTCATTTATTCCTGTCCCATTCTTCCCTCCCACTTTTAATCCCAACCTTCTGGTTTCAGGGTGAGGAGGAGGCATATGACATTTGCTGTTTGTCAGTCAACTCTCACTGCATAACTAGAAACAAAAAAAGAGCTGAGCAACAAGCACATTATCCTGGAACATGAAGACATGGTTCTCCAAGAGGGGATCAAACCAGATATTTCAGTTAAAGGAGTTCTGTTAAAATTATATAATTTCTCTCGTAGGTGTCCTGGAGTGATATCAAAATTATGTTTAGTCTATATGTACTTTCCTAAGTATTGTAGCTGTCACAAACTATTATACTGCCTATAGGATGACTTTTAATTATTTCCCTAGATTTTCTTCTTGACTCCAGATATTATATAAGCTATCTAACTGTACTGACACTATTACAGATGGCTGAACTATTTCTGTTTATTTTGCAGAGTAGGAGTTAGCTTTGGGGCACATTAATAATTCTTCTTGTCGGCTCTTCTTTTTGGGAATAAGTCTGTTTCCGGAGAGGCCTGGGAAGCTTGGTTTTCTAGGTCTAAGAATAACCCAACAGGAAACAGAACATTATATCACGTCCAAGCACTGCCATTTGTAGTGAAATGAAGACTCAAGTTTTTATGAAATCACCTAATCACATTTAAAAATAGATTACTTTAGAGAGAAGTTCTTATTTAACAATATGCTTTGAGACTTAATTAGAAACCCCTTTTTTGCTACCGTCTTCATGGCAGGTCCAGATTAAATCGTGACCAAATTTTGGACATCTGAAAAAAGGTCCTTGATTTAATTGCTTAGGCTTATTTCTAATAAACATGTAGCTACATAGATAATTCCTTAGAAATCAATAATATCCAGAATTCCCATAAACAAATAATAAGGATTATTTTCATAGACTCATAGGTTGGAAAACACCTCTAAGATCATCAAGTCGAACCACCCGCCCAACAACACCATGCCTACTAAACCATGTCCTGAAGTGCCACATCTACACGTGTTTTGAACACCTCCAGGGACAGTGACTCAACCACCTCCCTGGACAGCCTATTCCAATGTCTG
>Ga0181612_101598_pt1 | contig 21292 bp, 12 predicted proteins | sample HoacroProtozoa21_FD_119630 | JGI IMG/M metagenome (GOLD analysis project Ga0181612, IMG submission 119630) | Hoatzin crop microbial communities from Cojedes, Venezuel. Combined Assembly of Gp0051906, Gp0051904, Gp0051908
AAATAATAAAGCTCTCTGTCGCCGGTGAAATTAGTTTGACTCCTGCTGCTGCTGTGTTTTTTTCCTCCCCCTTCTCTTTACAAGGTAAGGCATGTTCTGCCACCAGTCAGATTGCGCACGACGTATCTCTGCATGGCTGAAGCAATTTAGACCTGGGTGTAGTGTCTTGGGCTGAAGACTTACAGACAAAACCTCCTGCCTGTCCACAGTGACTTATTGGTCCAGGTTTGCCTGGAACATATCCCAGAGACAGCTTTGGCTCCGAAAGAAGATCTGAAAGATCTCATAAGGAGGAGTAGTAAAAAAAATTTTTTTTTTCCCTTCTGCTAAATTGGATCAGGAAAGTCTTGTCGGGGGAAATTTGGTGCCAAGAAGCCTTGTTAATGCTTTGTTAATTTTTCTCGGATACTACTAGCAAGACAACATTGTACTTATGTATTAAGGTGCCATTATGTATACAAAAACAATGCAAATCTTCAGGGCTGCATCAGGGATGACTCATAGTTCTATTACTTTGTAAGCATCGTGACATCTCTGCATGCAAATTGTCACCATCTGCCTCGTATCTGGATTTGTGTGTGGCTCTCACGGAGCTGTGGACACAGCCCCTGATCTGTGAGATGCTGGTGTGGGTGTAGCTGAAATGGCCACTCACACCGAGAGCTTTGCTGTCTGCTTGGGAATTGTTTTTCCCTCAGACGAAAAATGCCAGAGCCAGAGCTGGTAAAAAGTGGTGTCGCGTCTCTGCGTTTGGAGAGCGAGGGGCTGGATGTAACCGTTTCCGTGAGTTCTGTGCTTGTGCCTGCCCTGCTTTTGTCCGACGGCGAGGTGAGCGTTTGCTGTTGAGGGTTCTGCCCTGAGCCGCCAAGCTGCCATCTGCCAGATAGCCTAAAGCACTAACCTGAATCCAGCTGATGGGCTCACGGGTAGGGTCCAAAGATCTTGACAGCTCACAGTCAGTGCTCTGAACACATGCGTGCAAATATTTATGGATACCCTGGATGGATATGGATTTTTAGATTATCCAGGACATCCACAAATATTTGCATGCATGTATTCAGAGCATGCAAATATTTAAGGATACCTTGAATAAGCGAGAAGCCCTGGAGGCTGAGGGGATTGTAAACCCCCTCCGTCTCCCTTCCACAAGCAGCAGAGAGCACAGTAATTACTCCATGGCATGTTATGGTGAAGAGGCGGTTCATTCCTCACCGCCAATGCTCTGCATGCGAACTGGCCGCGGTGGGGCGGCGGGTGGTGGGTTGGAGGTGCTGCCCCCCGAATGGCGGGAGACATCCGCTGTTGCTGCGGACAGCAAGGAGCCCCGTGCTGCCAAAGTTCATGATGTACCAACTGTTGCAGCTACATGCATTTGACTGTTTCTGGCAGATGATGCCACTGACATATCTTCAGATCAAAACCGTGGAGTTGTTTCCCTGCCTGCCCTTCATCTATGATATTTAGGTTGTGAGCTGTTCAGGGCAGCTATTGCTTCGCACTGTGAACATTTTCAGAGCTTTGGCTGAAAGGGTTCTTCCTCTTACTATGGCCTCTTGCCAAATCCGCCCTGGTGCCGGGCTGTTTGAAGGCAGTGCATCCCTCTCCAGACACGGCTACACAAACCGCGAGGCAGTCTGGATCTCCTCAGGCCTCCAGGACTGCAGCCCATCTCCAGCCGCACGGAGGAAGCCTAGTGGTGCAGCATCTCTTGGAAGGAATTTTTTATTGCAGCTGCCTACACTGTCTTTCTTGACCTGTTGTTTAATTGTGTTGAGTAGTCACCTTTTGCCTCGCTGAGCAGAAGCCCTTGACATTCTGCTCTCGGGGATCCCTAGTCGGAAGGGCAGCGATCTGCCTGCTCCGCTGCAAGCCGAGCGACACCTCCTGCATGTGGGCTGTTGATCTTCTCTAATTGCTGCCGCGTCAGCAGTCCCGTTAGGCTGCCTGAGATGACTGTATGAGACTCTGTAATCCCTGCAAATTCCACCCCTCACCTGAGCCCTTTGCGTTCGTGGTTTGGATTTACCGACCTCCTGTGAAGAGCTTTCAGAGGATAAAAGCGGCATTAATCGTTTGAGGGTTCCAGGCTTCAGCGAAGGCATCACTTGCCTACGGTCTCTAAGAATCCAGTTTAGCAAGAGCCGTACTGCTCAGAGCTGTTCGGCTGTCTGCCGTGCCTGCTGGCACTCAGCGTTCCAAATTGTCAAGGGATTGTGAGTAGAGGAAAACTAGAGCAGAGAATTATTCTGGAATCCACATCGCTTCCAAACTCTTCTGCATCGTGCTGTAATGGAGGGACCTGCCTCAATGATGTGCCTGAGAACTTAGTCTATGAAAGACTGTAAACCGCTCTGTTGCGCTGAAAATCCATCTGAGCTGGGACAATCCCGCCTCTCCAGGAACTGCACTTGCTCTCGTAGGACGATGAAACGAAGGCGGTCAAACAGTATTAACATGTGCACCTTGCCCATCATCCCAGAATATCCTGGCTTCCAGGACATTAAGGTTTGTATGCAAAAACTCTCTGTGCAGTATATGATAACTACTACCTGTTCTGTAGAGTAATTCCAGTACGTCCTGGTAAGTTGATATTTGATATGGTAAGAAGTTTTGGGGGTGTTTTTTGGTATAGAAAAGCTTAACCTGAAAGACTTCTATTCTGCCACATTATTAAGTTGTTTATTAATTTTTAAGTTTATTATTAAGATGATTATTAATTTTAAAACTATTTTTTAAGGTTTCAGGGAGGAAGGGGAGCCTGCTTTTTAGTCAAGTCTTAGTGTTCTTCAATTACCTAACTTATTCCAAAAGTACAACCACTCTAGGCAGGGTCATTAGATTTGCTGGGTTCCTTCCAGAATGAAGTGTGATGGAATAGTGAGAGATCAAAAACTTGAGTACCTTTCAGTTTACATGGCACATCCAACCCACTATTTCTTGTTTGCGCTCAGTGTTTTTCATTCATTACCAGTAGGCAGCATGCCAAATGCTGGTGATGGAGTGCCCTGCTGAGACATTGCTGGGCTCTGAAACCAGGTTTGTGGCTGGACCCTTAGGAAGTATCGAGGCTTAATTAGCAATTGTCAAAAACTGCATGAATGATGGCTTTTTTTAATACCAAAGGCATTGTCAGGCATAATGAATGACTGCAAAATGTTCCATGATCCTGCTGTGGCTGTCATCTACACACAGTATAGTCTTTATTGATTTGAAACAGTAATATAATATAAAACATTTCTTCCTTCAAGCTGAACTGCTAAGGTTTTTCAGAGAAAAAAACATGGGCCAGCCTAACTTGGTGTCCAGAAACCAGCTGTTGCTTCTGGTAGCTTGAGGCAGGCCGGGGTGCCTTGGGATAGCTGCGAGAAAGGTGGAAATGGCAGAGCAGTAACTTTGAAAACCCAGGGGGCATTTAACTGTGGACACGGAAGGGCAATCTTTTACGTGGTGAATTTCTAGCAAAATTGTCCCTCGCAGTCAATAAAAGGACTCGCAGCGTGGGTGTCCCACTGAAATCAACCCAAGGACTCCCTCCGATGTCAGCGGGGGCTGGATCTTTGGCTACTGAAGTACCTCGGGTGTTAAATTGGTTGGTAGCGAGGAGATGGGCGTCCTCTGATGGGAAAGGAGGAGGAAACTCCATGCACACCTGTGATATGCTGCGGGGTAACAATAATAAACTTCGTAGTTTTAAGATGTAGAAAGGTATTGTTTGTGAAAATTGCAATTCTTGTACTAATACGCTGCCATTCAGAGCAGAGTTACCTGGGAGTAAGCAAAGGGGAAAGAACCAAAAAAAATCTTAGAAGTGGGATCTGGTTTTACCATGGGAAACAGCAGCTACAGCCTAATGAAATTTGGAAAGGATAAACCTGAAGTTCTGTTAACACAGACAGGTGAGAGATTCTCTCAGAAAATCACATTTTCAGAGAGGCTACACAGGATTGTGGCAGTGCATCAGAGTCAGTGGGAGGTACAAATGCTCGGCGTTGTTTAACCTCAGCCCAAAAGACTTCTGCTCCAGCGAGAGATTGGTACCAAACTGCACGGTCTTCAGGTCATTTGGGTTAAGAACCTAAAACCTTCCCTAACAGCTGCTTACTGTATGGAACCATATACTTAAGATCCTTTTGCTACTTAAGCCAGCATATTTTAATTCAGATTTCCTTCTCCTTCTGCGCCCAATCCTGCCTCTCCCTCCCACCCCTATTTTAAATAGTTATCAAGAAATTATTCGGAAACTCCAGCCTTCAACCGACTCTTCCCGGATTTGGAAAGAGGAAGGAGCTCCTCATCACAGCTGAGTAATTTTCCGAACAGAGCTTCATTAACCCATCGCTTGGGGAGCTCTTCAAGAGGCTACTTGAAAGGCCACCCGGCAACCAGCAGTGGCTTCCATGACAAACCATTGCAGGAGTATTTCAACGAGAGGCTAATGGAGCTCAGGAACTATGAAAGTAAGAGGTGTAATAGGAAGACAAAGGGATTTGCTGACAAGAACCAGAACCCCTTCCTCGGCCGCAGAGGAGCTCGGCGCAGAAGCAGTTGCAGTGCTGTGGTCATGACTGGGCATGCCAAGGAGAGCGAGGAGTCCTGCAGCTCAGCAAACCATGACAACAAAAAAGTGATCGAGCGTAGCAATCAAGAGGAAACGCAGAATGTCCTGGGCCTCTACAAAGGTGACTTCTTGGACATTTTGACAATGCACATCACTGCTCCCCTAGAAACATTTGTGCAAAGAAAATGATACTGGAGCTGGTTACAGCTTTGCACGCAGTCCTGAAAACCAGGAAGAATTGCTCCTGTTCAGCACCATTCTGACTTCAGTGGTTCATGTGTGTCAGTCTGACACAGAAATGCGCTTGTTTGTGGGAGAAAATGCTCTCTCGTTTTGTGTTCTTGATTGATATTGCATATATTTATTTTCTGCAAAGAATCAGTATAACTGAGACATCGTTGTGACATTATATGTCACAGTAGTGTTCCAAATACATGCACATATTACTTGAATTCTTAAGTTGCCTTAATAAAAGGTGATTAGTGTCAGAGGGGCAGCTTGGTTTCTATTGTACAGTTTGTATTAGCTCATCTGAAGAAAGTCTATTGTGTTCTGCCTAGTTACTTTGCTTGTTTTAAGCCTCCTGGTTTTTATCACGTCACTTTGGCCCGACGCTTTTGTGGTGATGTTTTGCACAGATGCCAAGAGTTGATGAGAAATGGTTGATTTTCACTCATTGCCACATGCAATCACCAGGTGGATCGTTGAAAGTGTCTGGTGAATGAAGAAGCACAGACAGAAGTTTTACTTTCAAATATGATCGCCCGTTATGGTTTCATTTGCAGACTCACGAACCTTTGACTTAAAAAGCACTACAAGGGCAAAGAGGAAAAAAATGCTAGATTTAAGTGAGAATTATGGAATTATGTATGAAGGAAGGCTCCTTCCCTCTTTCCTACTGTAAATGTGAGAACAACATAGCAAATTCCTAATGTAGTCTGAACTTCAAATTTTTTATTGTATTTTAGTGTTTATCGTGGTCATCTAAGTGTACAATGTCAGCTGCAGCTGAACCTTTTCGTTAAGTGAAATGGCAATGTTTAATTCCACCGTACACTGACTGAATATCAGATCCAAAGCAGGGCAATAATTTCACGCTTCCAGAAAGAACCACTACTGCCTGTGATATCATCGGCAATAAATTCCTTGTTACAGTGTTGATCGGAGTTGATGTTTCTCTCTTTGCTTTCAGACTTGTTTTAATGTGAGTTAACAAGCGCGCCAGGCCCCTGGCTAGACCTCATCCCTTCCAGCGCTGGCTTCTCTCCATCACTTCTACCTCCCTGCCCCTCCCAGTTCTTCAGCCCTCGTGAAGCTTGCCCCCAGGTGTGTCTTGTCTCTTCTGCAGTTCATACCTTCCCTCTTCCCAATACTCACCTACATGCAGAAATATTTCTTCTACTCCACTGCCTCCTCAGCTCTTGGACCTCCTATCTCTGTCTTTCAGAGGGTGTGAGTGAATATATGCAGAGAGGAGTGGGCAGGTTAAGGAATCTCTCACATCCCTCCTGCCAGTCCCTCAGCAAAAAACCAAGCGTTTCCCCCCAAAAAAGGGAAGGGAAACAGATGAGGCTCATTCCACTTCCCTTCCCCAATCCTGGGATCAAGATGATCTAAGGGAACCGAGGCAGGATACTGAGAGCTCTCAGTCCTTTGTGGGTGGGAGAAAGCATTATATACTCAGGCTAAATGAATTTTTCAGAATTCACAGTTGCCTTACTGCTGGAAATGGAGGGGAGCAGCCAATTAGGTGAGATTTTCCTTGAAGGAAAATATTTTTTTTAGATTTAAATGAAAGTCTGAAACACATAATGTATTAGCAGATGCCAGAGAGGGGATGCATCTGGTTTTCATCATAAAGCTGCCAGAGGTTAGTTTCTCCTCTAGGAGTGAATGCATAATAATAGCATAGTATTAAGTGAGGGCATAATAATAACAGTGCACAAGGACAAGGGAACAATATTAATGGCACACAGGCAACCTTAATTCTTTCTTTTCTTAAGGATGTGGCTTTGCACCCTTGAACGTGTGCTTTTGAAGTTTAGTTTTGCAAGTCTGTTCCTACCTACAAGCTTTTTAAAAAAGTCAAAATGCCTGCCTTCCTGCTCCTGGTATTTTCATCGTTATCACACTGCAGTGACCCCAGAGCAGCAGGTCTGGAGCATCCCGAGCCTCCCTGCAGAGCTCTGCCATGTAAGCTAACAGAGGTATGTGGAGCCTTGCACTGTTAGGGTGCTGCTGATATTTGCTGACAGCACAGGAACAAGCATGCCTTAGATTAAGAAAAAAATGTAGCAGTGATGCGTTGTAATTAAAAAAATAGAAAACCAGGTAAAATTTACCCAGGCGTCTGTAAATGGGCTGTTCAAACTGCTCAGCCTCAGCGGCAGGGTTCCTCTTCTCCACTCAGGATGAGTGAGAGCGCCAATTTTTAATAGGCCCTATTTTAATTTTATTTTTTACTTTTACTGTATACCAAATATGAAATAGGATTACAAAACCCAACAAATTAGGCTCTGACTTGGCAGAAACTTATATTGTCTTCTCCCCCAGCAGCACCCCATAGACCTGAAATTGCACAGTCAGGCCCATTTATGGTATTTTTCAGCTGTAAAGAATCCTAAGGGATTAAAAATGTTGATATGTTTTTTTTAATTGGATTTCCTTCAAAACAGTTTAATGACTTTCCTCTGAGAAGCTGCGCATCTCATGCAAAAGGTAGTGGAAAAGTCTAAGGAAGATTACATCTCCCAAGAGGGAATATATCTGAATGTTGCTGTGTGGAAAGGACATCAAGATACAGAGAGAACAAAACCACCAAGAACTGTTAGAGAAGGAATAAAATTTCATCTCACACCCTCTTAGCTTGTCAAAAACTTGTGAAAAAGGGCTTGGGTTTGTTTGGAAAGAGATAATATGCACGCCCTGAATTTACATAGTCTGTTACCTTAGGTTTTAGCTGTTGGACGTAGCTGCTGCTTTAATGCAGATAATCTGTTTCACAATGTTCTTTAATGAAACCTGACGCAAACACTGTTTGCCATTAGCAGTCTCATAAAAACATTCTTTATGCCTCTCTGAAAAATTCTTCTTTCTCCTCTTATAGAAAAAGCACTGCACCACTTTCCTCCTGGTGATTTTGCTACTCTTCATTTTTTGTTTCATCTTTCCTTCTGTACAAAACACTTGGTTGGTTGTTGTTGCTTTCCTTCTCTAAACGCTTTCTCTCTGCCTAATGGGAGCTTAGAGAAAGCTCTCTGTAGGGCTTCGTAAATCAGCCAGTGCTCAGCTTACAAAATAGTTCATGTCTTCTGAAGCCTGCAGCCCTAATAGTGATTTTGTCACCCTTTCCTTGAACTTATTTTTAAGGTCGTAAAGAGTTGTGTTGGCTGACAGTTTGCAGTGCAGAGGAAGGCTGGGGATGTGAGGATGAAAGGCAGAGGAAGGACATCTCAGGGGAAACACAGCCTGCTTTCGGATGAGAATCTGAACCTCCACAAGTGAGATACAACCTCAGCTTGGTTTTCAGTTCCCTCCATCTTGTGGAGATGTGACGGGTCAGAGAACACAGAAGACAGTACTACTGAAACGTGTGAAGCCACCAAGGCATCTAGCAAGATATGGGCTGCATCCTGCTCTCACTGCAATCGTCTTCAAGATCCCAAGGACCTGAGGAAGCTCTGGCTGTTTATATGCCTCATTAAAGCAAAACGTATCATTTTCATGTATTTAAATTAAGGAATTTATTAAAAAAAAAAACAAAGCCAAAAAAACAATCAAAACAGTGGTTTGATCTAGATACAGCAGCACTGTGACATTACTAGGACATTATGTACGAAGAATCCAAGCAGCCATAGAACACAGAAGCCTTTATCTTCAGTAACAATCTCAAAATGAAACTAGCTCCATCAAATAATGTTAAAGATCTCCCTGGAAAGAGAAACGAAACCAAACAGACCCTCCCCACCCCTAACCCTTTGGATACTAGAATGATTTTTGTTTTTGTACAATACCAACAGCCACTAGCTCTTCTAGTTGAGAACACTTGCTTTAATTTATTACAAAAATGATCTGTTGACTCAGTTATGAAAGACAACTTTTAACATTGCTTTAGAAGTGTCTGCTCCTCTTATAGACTACAGTATTAGAAGTGCTTAAAAACATTTAGTCCTGGATATGCTCTTGAAATTCAATCAGAAGGATATTCTGTGTGTGTTTATATACCAAATATGATTTTTCATTTTTAAAGCAGGTGAAAAGACTAACCCTAATATGAAACTGCAATTTTACAATTTAATTATTAGTCAGATATGGGCAACCACATGATAGTTCATGAAATCTTTAGGTCTATCTACATTGCTCAGAAACACAAAATAAAGTTTTTACAACTTTCACCTTCAAAAGGCTAAAATGTGAAGTCTTTTATAGAAGAGTGTCCAGTGTTTAAAAGAAATGCAGTTAAGGGAGATCGCATTCAATACACATGAAATAACTCGTTTCAGCTTGCTAATAGACGTATTTAACAGCTGCGTGTGGGGTGATGAGAAAGGAAAACGCATTTGTCATCCAGCCACTACCTGAAATGTTTCTTCTCTGGGAGTGAATCTTCTCTACAGGACCGCTGGTTCTCCAGAAGACCTGGCGTTCCCCTTGGAAGCCCGTTGATCCCCGGCACGTGGCAGCCCCTTTTGTTTCCGTAGCTGGGCGGTGAGCTGACCCAATGCTTGGCACGCACACGTCTTTGTGGCTTCACACAGCATCTCACTTCACTGGTACCTCGGGATTCGTTTGCAGGCTTGGCCAAAGAAGTCGAACCAATGAATGTTATTTTGTTCCCTTCCTCATAACTATTTATTTCAAATATAAAAGAAGAGGAAGTGTTCATGTGAAGGCCGTGATTACTAGCTAGCTCTTAAATAAGCAATGAACGCTTTAACATTTGCACTGTCATCTCATCTTCTGTTGGAGATGTCTTTACAGAAGCGCAGTGCATTCTGTTTCAATATCTCTAAGGAGCTAAGACAAACCATTAGTAAAAAAAAGCCCTAATTTACAAGAATCATCTTCCTAGTCATGTGAATAAGAGCAGCTATGTGAAGTCTATTATTTCACTTAACTAATAATACAAAGAGTTGATACTGATCTGTTTTACACACAGACTCCAAAGTGCTTTCTGTTGATAGACAGAGAGCATCCTTCCAAGTTTAAGAATGGGAAAACAAAATTGCACAGACATTCGCCCAGGGCAGTGAAGAAAAGCATGGGCAGAATACGAATACAAACCACCAGTTCTGGCCCCAGGACATAAACCAAGGAGAATACATTTGTGCCAGCAGTAATATTCATTTTAGTGAATAGGCAGCAATCTGTTTAGAATTCTTTCATAAAGCCCATTTGTACACTAGCTCAGCTGATCCAACAGCAGCAGCTCGTATTTGTATTATCACAGAGACGTTTGAGGGGGGTGAGCATATGAGACTGCAGTGTACTGTTGGCTTTCACCTTCTCTGGTGGTTTCCCTAAAGGAAACAATTGGCAAAGTTCTCTAAACCAATATCTTTCTCTTTTCTTTCTGTGGTTAAGGACAGAAAGTGCTTACCAGGCAGCACTGCATAAACAATGTTCATTAGTATAAAAAGAGATTGTGTCCTGCCCAGCACACAGAAGTGAAGAATTGACTTAAACTCACAAAGTCTTTCTCTCAGCTTTAGCAGGAGGGTGTTAGTCATTATTATACTTACTCCATAATAATTGGTACTATTTTAAATTGCAGGTCATATTTGTGGAAGACGTGACATAGTCAACTCTGGAACCTTCTGTTGGAGTCACTGAACAGGACAATTCTCCCAAACTTTGCTGCCAAATGTACCTCCCTGCAGCCTGAGACAGACTAGGACCATCCTCAGGCAGAAGAGCCTTTAATTCTCTGGGTCCCGCTCCAGTTGTCTTCACTGGACTTCTTTGTTGCAGGGCCAGACAAAAAGTGGTGTTTTTATCAAGCTGGCACCTGTTACCTAAGTATTATTAATTTTGGTCTGGACTGCTAGAGCTCCTGCAGGCTACATTGTGCTTCCTGCTACACAGAGGATGGATGATGGTCTACATCCCAAGAGACAGACTAACCTGAGGATGTTCTTTCAAAGCAAATGCCAATCTTTTCAAAAATTGTATAAGAAATACCTGGAAATGCCTGATGTGTAGTCTCACCTGCACTGAGAGACTGAACAAGTGAGTATCACAAATATGAAATGAAAAAAATAACGACAACTAACTGTGGAGCAGAGGTTAAAAGACCCATATCTTGTCCAGAATGAAGTTAGGTCCTGCAGCCACCTGTTCTGTGGGCGTCCATAAGAAGCAGCAGCTGTGCTATAAGGGCATTTATTGCTCTTCCAGAAAAGTCTGCGTAGGGAACTCAGACTGAGGCTCCGGTACGTGGGAGCAGAGACCTGTGTGACGGCTGTTCACCCCGTCTGAGTGGGTACCTATTTCCCTTGTCAAACTGTTACATCTGACCCTCATAGAGATGACGTTGTCTTTGAGCCACAGGCCAGACCTATGCTTACTATGACCTTGTGCATGCAGTTTCCAGGTTGCTCAAAACCTGTGAGCAACATCTGATGAACCAAGGGACAATGTGCAGCAATGCGTGATAACAACTGCCGTTGGACACTTGCTGAAGGTACACACTTTATGGTAGTTTCCATGCTGTCCTCCAGAGCTCACAGATTCTCTATCTTCCTCATCCTGCCTGTGGTTCTATCAGCATTATAGATTGGTTTCCTGGTTTTCTTTTTGGCTGAGGCATCCCTACTGAAAAAGATCAACAGCCACTGATTTGAAATGCGAGGCTTTGACAGATGAAGCAAAGAATTCAAGCTGGATCCTGATGTCTGGTTGAATGATGTTAAGAACCAGAGTCTTCGAATCAGGTGCTTTACTGGGTCAGCCAAGTTTGACTCCCTACTGCTGTGGCACTCTTGGCCATAGTTTCTGGGGGAGGGGATGACTGCAAATTGAGATGGTATCAAATTGTTTTTCTGGATAGCTGGTATTGTCTCTGAACTGCCAGTTACCAGGCACCCCTAATCAGTAGGGCCAGACAAACACTGAGGTACTGAATTCTGCAGCTCCCTAACGCGCAGTTTGATCTCCAGTACCTGTTTGGTTTGATTCTCTTCGAACCTTTCTGAGCTTCACAAGCAGGTTTTTGTTCAGAAACAACATCTGAGTCATGGCCATTCTTGTGAAAAAAATTTCTTTTTAGATAATCCAGGTCAAGAGTGCACACGTTAAGAGGTTATTATTTGTTAGTTTTTCCTTCCTTGTGCCTTTGTTTAAAAAGGACTCTTATCCAACCAGAGAGTGGGAAAAAATCCTACAAGACTTAAGTGAACCTTGAGACACTGTAGAAAATGAATAGCAAATATCTGAATCATAAAAGCCTGTAAACTAATTAGTGTTCATCAGACTACTCAGTAAAGATTTAAAGATAAAAAACATGTTTTCACAATTCAGGATCAGATTGCAAAAGATTTTTGAGTCTTAAAAAAAGCTAAGTTTGCTGAGCTGTGTATTTAAAACAAGCAATCAGATCTGAACATATGCGTTTTTTTGAAAGAATTTGCATTGTAATTGGAAATGAGATACAGACAACTAATCAGTCTGGAAAGCTGTTAACTACTTTTTTCTGCTTCTTTGTTATGTGAAAACCCACCTCAAAAACTATTCACTTTGATCCAATATACTAAATATCACACGGCAAATGCTCTCCGAGGTTGCATGATGAAACTATAACTTTTTGGTTTTTTTTTCAGAGTTCCTGAACAACCAGAGATCCCAGTGTTTCTTGAATTTGGCTCCATGGAGCCAGATACCAAGTGTGTGTGGAAGCCTGGCTGCGCAGGGGACTGCCTTGGCAGGGCCTCAGCCTGAGTTCTGGGCTCAGATTGCATCTGGTGACACAATGGAAGTCAGAGGACTCTGGTCCTAATCCAGTCTGGAGGGCAAGGTGAGCTGAATAACATTAAAAAAAAAAGAAGTAATAAAAAAGAAAATCCTGCAGGTTTTGTTATCATAGGCAAACCCTGACTGGACGATTCCTCAGACTGTTCATTATCACTAGCAATGTATGGTATCAGTTGAGTCTTTCAGGGCTCGGATACTGAAAGAGTACAGCAGCTCTGCGGCCGCAGCATCATAATACTGTTTAAAGTTTGTCAGATGGGATAGCAATACTTTAGGGATGCAGCATGAAATCTCCCTCAACTGGTCTTGTTCTGTGTCTCTCCCCTCACTCACTCACTGCTCCCAAGGGGCTGAGATCCAGAGGGACTTCATCGCAGGCTTGATGCTTCAAGTGCATATCAGCATTCTTCTTCCATACCATCGTGAAGCTTCAGAATATCCAACCCTAGCATAATATCCTCCAAGTATCAGGACTCACTGAATTAATCTCTTGTCATTTGAGAACTTTGCACTGTTCCTGTGTCTCCACTGCTAGGGTCCCAGAGGTGCCGAGTAAGGAACTGTCCCGGCTGAAAGGAGAGCAGGAGAAGGCACATTCACCGTCATTCATGGCTGTCATATAAAAAGTCATCCATCACTCGTTAAGGCTGATAGCACCTAAGAGGTACCAGAATCTACAATCTATTTGCAATTTGTTCACCAGCTCTCAGTGAGGAGTTTGTTGTTCTTAGGATTTTATTTCCCAAGTGGGGGATGGCAAAGAAAATTTAGTCTTCGTGTGCCAAGTTGGGAACATGTAGGAGATGAAGCCCTTGGGCCAATAGCTGTGGTTTTATCAGATTTATCCAATGAAATATTAATGGGCTAAGCCTTCCCCCAACTGTCTTTTTTCCTTCCTCATGGTGGCAAGTAGATATTATCAGCCATGTTTTTCTGATGGGGGAATATGCTTGTCTGTTGCTAGAAAGTGAGATAATGGCAGTAGTGGAAAAAAGAGCTTAGTCTTTCACTCCAGCCTCCATCCAGCACCCCCTTCCCCTAGCATCAGTGCACAGGATGAAATCAACTGAGGCTGCACAGACACATTGTACACCATACTGCTGAAAGGTGATGTCTTAGAGTGATAAAAACAAATTAGAGTTGTACAATATTTTCATCACTCCAGGAAGAACCATCTTGTCTCAAGTACACTGACATACATCAGTCATCTGGCTAAGATCTGTTCCTCCACTTCTCACCTACATTTCTTGAAATCGGGTGAAATCCCACATATGTCATTGAAGAAGGCCTGTGAAGACCTCCTAGAGCACGTACGTCTTCATCCAGAGCATGCTCAAGTGACTGATCAGATTCCTGTTGACTTAGGCAGCTTTATGTCCAGCCATAAGAAGAGGACTGGAAGTAACAGCCCCATCTGTGCATAGTGGTGTCACCTCTACAATGTTTCATTCACCTTCTGTCAAGAAGCTGAAACTATTATAGATTTATTTTATAGCTGATACAGAGAGAGAAAATTACTCAAATTTCTCATCTATTACTGTCTTGCTAAAAACTTGCATCTTCCATAAGATCTGCAATGCCGTCGTCCTACATGGGAGAGTGGCTGAAGCTCTCCCTGAGCACCACCAATACAGGGAAAAGGAATTTCTGGGCTACGCTGATCCAAAGGAAAAGGAAGAACAACTTCTAGGTGATATTGTGGCACACTTACACAGCTTCATTACACGTCTACTAATGACCAGGAAAACTGGAGGCTTTTGAAATTATGTGGACTTGCATCGTAACACACTTTACTCTTGATAGAAGCACCAAAGCCCCATCTCCCTTCCTTAACTTTTCTCTGTCAGCTGCTTTACGCAAATTCTAGCCCTGTTCTGTCTCTCTCCCTCACAACCTGAAGCTGTTTTAGTATGAAATTCCTGTGACTTTCTCACTCAGAGCTTTGTCACTACTAACTTGCATCTTTTTTCCCTTCTGCATTGGCCAGATAGAACATACATGATAGTCTAGTGAATTTTGGATATTCAGATTTCCACTGGAACAGTCCTTCCTTGTACCCTGGGATAACTGCTCTACTAGCTAACAGGCTTTTAGACACACCAGGCTGATCTTCAGAAGTTCCTGATGACCCAAAGGTAGAAAAACATCAGTCTACCCTTAGCCGACATTGTCAAGAGCATGGCGAACCATCCTGTTTTACAGAAGACATTGGACTATGGAGATCCTGTCTGCACTAGGGGGGACAAAGGTTTTCCAATTCCTGCTGAAGAGAAGTAACTGTAGTTTTGATCTGGTGTTCTTAATAATAATACATAGTGGTATACATGAGAAGAGCATGATTCTGATGCCTGAGGTAATGGTACTGATCCTGACCAACCCTGTTTATATGAGCGGGAACAATGTTTTCATCAACGGTTGAAGTATCCTGGACAAAGAATGATGGAACCGTAAGTGGGAGGTATTCTTTCATAACTGACATTTTATTCAGTTGAGGACCTAATTGAGGGGACGAGTCAAATGGTGTGTTTGGCATGACACACGGAAGAACTCTAAGTGCAGACACAACCTACAGGTTCTGCTGCTCCTCAAAGGCAGCTCAGGTCCCACTCTGAACCCCACAGCTCAGCTCTAGAAAGCTGTTACGAATATCATGGTCAGCACAAACCAGACTATTAAATTTCTCTCTTGCTACCTGTTTGATACAAGCAACTATGGAAAGGCCTTGGCCTTTTGACCACAGCATGAAGAACACTGAAGAGTTTTGCTCTCATTTCCGCAGGTGCAGGTTTCAAGTCCTTGAAAAACAAACGGTCATTTGCTTTCCTGGTCACCTCCCACTTAATTTTGTTCTTGTTGTTGTTAGAAATGGCTCAAAAACTAGTGAAGGGGAAGGGCTTAAAATAGCGTTTCCTTTCTAACCAAAAAGTTTTTTATGATGTAACAACGTAACTAAGTGCAAATCTCAGCTGTGCTGGTCCCATGACATCACAAACCTTCGGCATAGCAAGTAGCATTCTTGAATGCATCAAAATCTTGTCTTGTAGCATTTAATGCGAGACATTACAAACTAATGAAGAGGAGAAATGTATGCAGTGTTGCTGTAAACCAAATATACAGATGTAAAATAATTAAGAATAAACTGTTCCATAAAAATGCATGTCAATAAAACCCAGTCTGATAAAATGATTTATGAATAATTTTCTAGAATTACTAAAAAGAATGATTTCTCATCTGAGGCTCTGGAAGTCTTGAGTCACATTTTTTTTTTTCTTTTAAAAAAATGTCTTAAAACACATGGCTTTACAGATGCTGCTTGGAAAATATACACCTCCAAAGTCTGACTTTCATTTAAATACAAATGTACAAAATGTAAACTGAGACAATAGAGAAATTTACAAAACTTTTCTTTAAAAATAATAAAGACAAAATTCAGTTCTAGTATGATGCTATTTAAATACGTGCAAGTAGTCATGTTCATTGAATTTCTATTGCAATGTCCTAAATAGACAAATTTGATTCACACAGTCTTGAGTGCCACCTCCAAAAACAGACCTGAGTGGAAAATTCTTCTTAAAATGTGAGGCTCCTCTGGAAGTAATGGATAGAAAATCTCCATTTTGGGGAGATAATTTCTTTTTTCACTCAATGGTGGAGGCTCTCTCATCCATAGAAGCTCTGTAGATTATAGTGGAAGGATGCAACACGTTGTTTCATAAAACTGAGTTGGAACTAGCTGCTTCCAGTGGAGTTTGAACTTACGTGATTTGAATTTATGTGGTGATTTAAACTGGCCTTTGAATTTGGAGAACTCTTTGAATTGTTCTGATGCTGTAGAAAGAGGAAAACAACAACAATGAGATTCCCCAAATATGCCATGCTTTCTTTTCGTCCAGCATTGTGCATTTTATGGTGCTAACATACTGACTGGACTTAAAGATTTTTGTTTGAAGATCTTTGGATGTAAAATATTCTTCACTTTCTTACCTGTATACTCGCTAGGTCAGGAGGACCATGGCAATTCTTGAGGAACGCAGCAAAGAACACTCACTCAAGCTCCAGGAGACAAACCAATTCACTGCAACATGTCAGTATCTGCTAAATCTGACTAATACAGAGGACACCTGCCAATGCTCAGGCATGGTTTTAACCCTACAGAGATAGACCAGTCTAAGAATGTTATTTAGATTTGCAAATGGTGCTGTGGTGCCTCATGAAAGCTGCACATCACATATTCTCTGGTCTGCTCTCTTCTCTAGTGTGTTGGGTTCTTGCCATGACTGCCCCACTTAACATTTGCGTTTTCTTTTTTTTTTTTTTTAAACACATAAATCAAGGCTTTTCACAAACGACTTATCAAAACCATATTAACATTTCAAAAGGCATTTCAGCATAGCACTAAAAAATGGCATAGTGTGAGTAAGAAGTTTTCAATCACTGGAAATAAAGCTGATGAAAAATGCTGGAACTTCCGGTGGTAAAAGAATCACCAGAGGTAGATGGCAAACCTGGGAAACGCAGTAGTAGTCAGGAAATTACCAAGTAGCTGTGACAGCAAGCCCTCTCTAAGACGTACTGTCTTTCTCCTACAAAAAAAGTCACCAGAACATGGCTGTAACACTGGGCATCAATGGGAGGTTCCTTGTCTTAGTCATAAAAGATCTCACCTGTCGTTTAAATATTCTCTGTAGCAATCCTTTCTTGGGTGGCTCTGGGGGGTAGCTTTTGTTTAGGTCGGGTGAAATAGTACCATTTGGTCCAAATACATTCAGTTCTTTGAAACACTCTGTTTCTATCATCTAGTGGAATACCATAAGAAAGAAAAAAAGAAATTATACAACTGCATTAAACATATTCCAGTAGTGCTAGCTTGTCCAAAGTCAGCATCAGGACCAGCAGCTTGAGCTGTGTGTTAGGAGAGTTAACAGTTGAATTCCTGCTGGTGGCTATAGAAGGTAAAGAGGATGCACGAAAAAGAGAGACTGAGTCTGCTCTGCGTGTTTGCAAGTCAGCCACCTTAGAACTTGCCCCATAAAGCTTTCTGTTCTTTTCTTTAGCACTGGGGACAATATTGGGTAAAGACAGGCATACTCACAAAATCCCAGTTATTACCACCCCTCTGCCCAAGTGGATCGGCTGTTTGATCCAGAGTTGGATTACGAAATCTGCTCTTGGCTGTGTTTTGATCTCAAACAGAAACAAAGACCCAGATCTGGAAACCCTGGAGCAATTCAAGGTCCAGAATCAACTGCTGCCGCTGGGACCTGCTGCAGGTACAAGACAACGGGTGAGATCGGGATTGCAAACAGAGGAGCCTCTCACTAGGGCTTCCAGCTGTCCCACGGATGTTCTGCAGAGCTGCTGTCCCAACACCTCTGTAGCAAGCCAGGAGAAGGAAGTACAGTAGGATCCTTGTCAATTCAGACAAACATGCAGAGCCAACAGATGCAGTCACCTGAGCCTGACATCTGTGGTGCGTTATGGATCTTGAAAGAGGCCATTTGTAACTTATGAAAGCATTAGAGTCTGGCAGGTTGTCCAGTAGCTATATATCACCGGAAATGTACAGCTCCTCTTAACCCACCTGTGCTAGGGATTTTGTTGGAGTAATTTTACTATGGTACATCCTTACCTCATTTTGCCATGGAATAGACACTGATCCTGTGGAAAACTTGGAATAAAAATCATCATCTGTTTGGTCCAGGTTAACTCCTTTCACTGTGGAGAATTGCTCGATGTCTAGCACATCCTTGCAGTATACAGCTCTGGGCTAGCTCAGCAGAAAAAAAAAAAAGAAAAACAGCAAGAGAAAAAATACTTTTGAGTCTGACCATGTGCTTTCATTCACAGATTCAGTCGAGTATGCCTAACGACAAGTGACTATCTGCATCCCGCTTCTCTAGGCTTGCTCTGCCTCCACGCTTATCATCAAAGCTGACTCTGCTTTCAGCATGTTAAGCTTCCCGCTTTGAAGTTCTTAAAGCCCCAGCACAGGCAAAGTGGGTTTTAGTCATCCCTGTGCCATATGGTTAAGAAGTGAGAGGAAAAGGACAGAAAGAGCAAGAAAATCGAATCCTTCAGTAGCCTTTTCTTTTAGAGAGGGAACAACAGAAAATCAGAACATTTACAAGTGACGCACTGGAGAGCCCTGAAAAGGGATCTCAGGTAGAAGTGTCCTTCTGCTCAGGTAGCTGTGGAGTTTGCAGCTTAAAAGTTTAAAGGAATGTATATACTAATTGCTAAAGAAAACAGAAGAGGTTTGGCATTTTTCCATTGTTTTTATTAATAGCTCAGCTGCTGGAAGCTGTCCAGAATCACCTCTATTAACTCTTTTAACTTGGCTGCCTTTCCTCAAACAAATAGTCAAATGGCTTTGCCTTTTTAAACAGCTTAATCTTCTGGGATGACGGCCACAGGACTCATTGTAGTGACGCTGCTTTTAGCTCATAGTCCAGCAGTCAGCCGCAGAAAGCAGAAACGTCGTCACTGGCTACCTGTCGTGGTTGGCGTGCTCATCTGCAAGCCTAGAGAGCTCCCATCAACGACACCGTTCCCCTCCAATGCGCAGGAATAACTGAGGGGGGGTTTGTGGGACCAGCCTGACCGGCCGTGAATCCTGCTGCCGACATGTGGTACCGTGACCGCACAGCCCAGGGGCCCAGCCCTGCAGTGTTCTGTCCAGATCTGAGCGGTGCAACCTGACAAACCAAACCGATTCCTGGTGGAAGTCCTACTTGCTGGAGGCAGCATCCCTCTCCATTCCCGACTGCTGCAATCCACGACTTTTTTGTGGAGACAGAGTAGTCTCAAAGAGGATGGAGAGCCATGGGTTGGATTACAACCTCTGCCATTGGCTATTTAGCTTTGGGTGATTCAGCTGACTTGGAAATCCATGGATGAAATGCCAAATAAATTAAATTAGGGGCAGCTCTTGAGTTCCCAATAAATAGCCATAAAGTTTATGTGCTTCTGCTTTAGAAAATACGTCTATAAGAGGTGCCTTGTAGGCCTTACATGCCACCGTTAAGCTTTTAATACACTCTGGTAGATCCCAAATTTGAGCCCAGAATTTTCTAATTTTCTGCATCAGAAAGAAATAGTAGCTTGTCTCCTATTTCTTCCCACTAAAGCAGGTCATAACACCATGGGCTAATTGGCAGGAATAACTAGGCCACATAGTAAAATGTAAAGCAAAACCAGAGCAGCTAAAGTAAACTTTTGCAGCGTTCAAACCACTTTGGTTTGGTGGAGTTTTCAGCAATGTGAATGAGAGCTGCCAAGATGTTACTTTCCTTAATACGTTAAAATGGCAGTGTTTACTTAGAACCATATGGGAACTTCAAGGATAGAAGGTCTAGCCAGAAAGAGAGCCCTGCAGGAGGAAAATCATCAGATAACTCTGTGCACTGGGGTAGAGACCGATACCACAGAAGGGTGGAAAAAGTTTTGTTATTGCCAATGTAACAAAGACTTTCAGTATGCGCAAGACCGGTGTGTAAAACTGCAGAAGGCCTCCGTGTTGGGTTCTAACACTAACAAGTTCAAAATGCTCTCTCAGGCCCAAGTCACCTCCTCTGCTTGAGGTGACACTTGGTATCTGAACCTGGTTCAGGCTCTCTGTAGCGAATGCCTGCTTTCGTGATGACCCAGTCCATTCCTCACTTCTGCAGAGCTTTGGGCTTTGTAATTCTGGTCTCACCTCGGCAGGTATATCTCTATATCTGCACGCAGACGCGTGGCTTTCAGCGCTGGCTGTTTCGAGCACCACCTGGTCCTGAGTGTATTTATTCTCACACTGCTGCCATGGATAAGGGAACACAAAGGTTCCCAGTTCAAAGTTTGGGAACTGAGGCGTGACCAGATGAAGTGGTGCCTCCACTGTCACACAGGAAGACTGCGGGAAAGCAAGCTGGAATGAATCAAGCCCCGGGTTACCAGCCCGCGTGGAGGCCCACCCAGCCACCCACCCTGCAAGCACATGTCTACAGAGCAGCTCTCCTCCTCCTCCTCCCAGCCTGCCCTCTCCAGCCCTACTGCGTATCGCATCTTCCTAGGGCAGCTGCCCGTACAGGGACTGATGACAGCTCAAAGAGAGAGAAGTTATTTTAGCAACAAATCTCTTGCAAGAGGCCACTGAGGGGGTTCTTCCTGTCGTACTTACATCAGGGACGAAGGGAGGATCCAGCATTCCTGCTTCTAATCGCTTGAAATTCATGCTCTTGAAAAAGGGGTGCCTCTTCACTTCTGTGGCACCTTCCCCTTGACACCCCAGCCGCTGCTTCACATCTTTGGTGAGGAGCTGAAACATGCCAAGAGGAATGGTGAAGGTGTCAGGAAAGCAACAGCTCCACAAAGATATTTTTATCTCCAGTTGTTTTTGAAAGTGCCCAGAGGGAAGTACAGAGGGGAACTCTAACTGCTGTTACTTCGTGGCCGAAGTTAAACGGATTAGACTGCACTGTTCTACACGCCGGTGTAGAAATTACCTGCTGTAAAGTGTTTACAGTCAAAACAGAGACCACTGCTGCTACTTACTTCCAGTCAACACTTTCAAGAAGAGGTCTGACATACACTAATAACATGTATAGATGCATACTCGAAAGTCCCGTGTGATTTTTCTCTTTTTTTTTCGTGTTGTTCTTGTAAGAATAATTTTCCCACACCGCTTAGGCTGAGTGACTCCGCTATCAAACTGCATTTCCCTCCGCCCACTGCAGTATATTCTAGCGCATCGCACGAGACATTGACCCGGCGCTTTGTGCTCATGGG
>Ga0181612_162546_pt1 | contig 21292 bp, 14 predicted proteins | sample HoacroProtozoa21_FD_119630 | JGI IMG/M metagenome (GOLD analysis project Ga0181612, IMG submission 119630) | Hoatzin crop microbial communities from Cojedes, Venezuel. Combined Assembly of Gp0051906, Gp0051904, Gp0051908
ATCGAGTGTGGGCTGGAACTGCAGGCCGAAGTCGTGCTTCCACTTCTTGCCCTCGTCCAGTCCGTAATAGGTCTCGTCAACGCGACTGTTGCCCACGTAACGCACGGTGTAGGTGATGGGGGCAAACAGGATGCTAAAAGTGTATGTCTTGGTCTTTTTCTTATAGTCCATACCCAGGCCCATCGTAAGGTCGGCAGGAGCCAGGAAGGAGGTAAGCAGCGGCTCGGTGTTGGCCGTATAGCCGTTGAATATCTGCGTCTTAAACTCCAACGAGGCCGTATAGTACCAGTTCTTGTATGCCTGCAGGCCCAGCTTGCTGTACAGCCGGAGCTGGTTGGTGCTGAACAGGTAGTCGTGGTAGAGATCGGAAGGCGTGGTAGTGAAGCCTGCCTTGACGTCGAGCAGGTTCTCCCACTGCAGTTTCTCCTTGTCGTTATAGTTGGCGCTGAGCTGCAAGGTGGCCAATGCCGAGATGTTGCTCTCGCCGCCCTGGTACCAGTTGTCGGTGAGGTAGATCTGGGTGGCCTGGAACGAGGCCGAGCCGGTGAAGTCCCACCAGTTGGGCTTGTGTGCCTCTATGCCCGCGGTGCGGTAGATGCTGGAACCGGGCCGCTTGACCAACCGGACAATGGGTGCCTTGGTTTTGGCCTTGTTTTCTTTGCGCAGGTTGTCGGAATACGAGCGCGTGCTGTTGAGGTAGTCCTCCATCATGGTCAGTCCCTGCGGAGCGTTGACGTATGCATTCATGAGCGATCCGTTGACCTCGTCGCTGACGGCGGCATCGTCGGCCAGCACGCCGCCCGGCACATAGTCCTTGTCGGCCAGCGGCACGCGTCCCGCCTGGCGGGAGGGCGTCCAGGTTATCTTCGACTTCCCGTCGATGGGGTCGTTATAGTACAGCGGCATGAAAAAGCGGTAGTACGAGGGGTCGGAATAGAAATGGGCGGCGCTGTCGGCACGTGCGTAGTCGAGCAGCCCGACGGTCTCGTCGTACAGCGTGGAGATGGTGTCGCGATGCAACTTTCCATCCTGCCGTATGGTTCTTACCTTGAAATACTTGCCCATCACTCCCTTGAGCGTGTCCTGCGCCACAACGACGGGCGAGGAGGTACGGGACCTGACGGCCTGGGCCTGCACAAAACCTACGGCCAGCGCGGCCAGCATCAGTCCAATAATACGTTTTTTATTCATCATACGATTTGTGTTAGGTCTTCTGAAAATGCAAAATTAGCGAAAATCAACGTTATAGGCAAGCAGTTTTATTTTTTTAAGAAATATTGGTGGCATTATGCGATTTTTTCGTACTTTTGTAAATTGAGAAAAAAGTAAATCTGAATTCGTTTTACGTAGTAAAAAACAACCAACACAGTGGAAACAAGATACATCTTCGTAACGGGCGGCGTGGCATCATCGCTGGGCAAAGGCATCGTGGCCTCGTCTATCGGAAAGTTGCTGCAGGCCCGCGGTTACAAGGTAACCATCCAGAAGTTTGACCCGTACATCAACATAGACCCCGGCACGCTGTCGCCCTACGAGCACGGCGAGTGCTACGTGACGGCCGACGGCACCGAGACCGACCTGGACCTGGGGCACTACGAGCGGTTCCTGGACATACAGACCAGCCATGCCAACAACTTTACGACCGGCCGCATCTACAAGGCGGTAATCGACAAAGAGAGGCGGGGCGACTACCTGGGCAAGACGGTGCAGGTCATTCCGCACATCACCGACGAGATAAAGCGCAGCATCAAGCTGGTAAACAAGAAGGCGCACTACGACTTCTGCATCTCGGAGATTGGCGGCGTGTGCGGCGACATTGAGTCGCTGCCCTTCCTGGAGAGCATCCGCCAGCTGAAGTGGGAGCTGGGACGCAACGCACTGAACGTGCACCTGACCTACGTGCCCTACCTGGCAGCGGCAGGCGAGCTGAAGACCAAGCCCACCCAACACTCGGTGAAGGAGCTGCTGAGCATAGGTATCCAGCCCGACATTATCGTGCTGCGTACCGAGCACCAGCTGAACCAAGGAGTGTTTAAGAAGGTGTCGCAGTTCTGCAACGTGTCGGAAGACTCGGTGGTGCAGTGCATGGATGCCTCGAGCATATACGACGTGCCCCTGCAGCTGCACAAGCAGCACCTCGACGAGACCATCATACGCAAGATGGGACTGGAACCCAAGGGCGAGCCGGACCTGGAAGAGTGGAAGAAGTTTCTGGACCGCAAAGAGGCGGCTGCCAAGAAACCCTTGCTGCACATTGCCCTGGTGGGCAAGTACGACCTGCAAGACGCGTACAAGTCGATTCGCGAGGCGCTGTCGCAGGCGGGCGTGTACAACGACCGCAAGGTGAAGGTGGACTTTGTGAACAGCGAGAAGCTGACGAGCGAGAACCTGGAACGGCAGCTGCGCGACAAGGCGGGCATACTGATAGGGCCGGGCTTTGGCGAACGAGGCATACCGGGCAAGATACTGGCCATAGAATATGCGCGCACGCACGACGTGCCCTGCTTCGGCATCTGCCTGGGCTTCCAGATGATGGCGGTAGAGTTTGCACGCAACGTGCTGGGTTACAAGGATGCCAACTCGTCGGAAATAGACATGCAGACGCCGCACAACGTAATAGACCTGATGGAGGAGCAGAAGGCCGTGACCAACCTGGGAGGCACCATGCGATTGGGGGCTTACGAGTGCCAAATAGAAAAAGACTCGATTGCCTACCGGGCCTACAAGAAGACGTCCATTATGGAACGGCACCGCCACCGCTACGAGTTTAACAACGTGTTTAAAAAGGAATTTGAGAAGGCAGGCATGCGGTTTGTGGGCGTCAACCCCGACAGCAACCTGGTGGAGATACTGGAGATTCCTACCCTGCGCTGGTTTGTGGGCACGCAGTTCCATCCCGAATACAGCAGCACGGTGCTACACCCCCACCCCCTGTTCCTGTCGTTTGTAAAGGCAGCTATCGACTATGAAAAGTGTTAAGTGTGTAGTGTTAAGTGTTTAGTTAAAACTTGAGAACGAACAAAATAAATGGATAAGAATACAGCCACAGGATTAGTCCTTATAGCCTTGCTACTGATAGGCTTCAGCTATTTTTCGCGGCCCAGCAAGGAGCAGCTGGCCGCGCAGCAACGTTACTACGACTCCATAGCACAGGTGCAGCAAAGGGAGGCCGAACTGAAGGCCAAGCACGACGCGGCACTGGCCAACGAGGCACAGCTGGCACTCGACGCCGACTCGGCGGGAGTGTTCTTTGCGGCCCGCAAGGCACAGGGAGGCGACTCGCTGACCGTGCTGGAGAATGAGTTGCTGAAACTCACCATCAACGCCCACGGAGGCCATATTGGCTCGGCCGTCATCAAGGAATACAAGGAACAAGACAAGACCACGCCGGTGACCCTGTTCCAGGGCGAGGACACGCGCATGAACTTCTTGTTTTACAACCGCGACGAGACCATACTGACCGAGAACTATTACTTTACGCCGGTGCAAAAGACCGACACCTCGGTGGTGTTGCGACTGACGTCGGCTGCCGACAGCTACATTGAGTTTGCCTACACGCTGCACCCCCACTCCTACCTAGTGGACCTGGACATACGGGCCGTGGGCATGGACGGCAAGCTGGCTACGGGCAACAAGACGGTGGACATAGAGTGGTACCAGCGCACGCGACAGATAGAAAAGGGATACACCTACGAGAACCGCCTGTCGGAACTGACCTACCGCACGCTGAAAGGCAGCGTGAAGCACTTGTCGCAGAGCAAGGACGACAAGAAGGACCTGGGCGAGGAGATGCTGAACTGGATAGCCTTCAAAAACCAGTTCTTCTCGGCCGTGCTGATATGCGACGAGGGACTGCAGAAGACGCAGCTGGCCTCGAAGATGGAGGAACGCGGCAGCGGCTACATCAAGAACTACAGCGCACAGACTACCACGGCGTTCGACCCCACGGGCCGCACGCCCTCGCAGCTGCACTTTTACATAGGGCCCAACCACTACAAGACGCTGTCGGCTTTCGACAAAAAGGGGAAACACGACTGGCACCTGAACCGCCTGGTATACCTGGGATGGCCGCTGCTGAGGTGGATCAACAAGTACTTTACCATCAACATCTTCGACTGGCTGTCGTCGTGGGGACTGCACATGGGACTGGTGCTGCTGTTTATGACACTGATAGTGAAGCTGGTGATATTCCCCGCCACCTACAAGACTTATATGTCGAGTGCCAAGATGAAGGCGCTGAAACCCAAGGTGGACGAGATTAACAAGAAGTACCCCAACGAGGCGGACAACATGAAGAAGCAGCAGGAGGTGATGACCATGTACAGCCAGTACAGGGTAAGCCCCATGGGGGGATGCCTGCCCATGCTCATCCAGTTCCCCATCCTCATGGCCCTGTTCCTGTTCGTGCCGAGCGCCATCGAACTGCGACAGCAAAGCTTCTTGTGGGCGGACGACCTCTCTACCTACGACTCCATCATCAACTTCCCATTTAACATTCCCTTCCTGGGCAACCACCTGAGCCTGTTCTGCCTGCTCATGACGGTGACCAACATACTGTACACCTCGTGGACCATGAAGATGCAGGATACGGGGGCCAACCCGCAGATGGCGGCCATGAAATGGATGACGTACCTCATGCCGGTATTCTTCTTGTTCATACTGAACGACTACCCTGCCGGACTGAACTACTACTACTTCCTGTCGACCCTCATCAGCGTCATTACCATGACCATCATGCGCAAGTGCACCAACGAGACCAAGCTGCTGGCGCAGCTGGAGGCCAACAAGAAGGACCCGAAGCAGATGAGCAAGACGGGTTTTGCCGCGCGACTGGAACAGATGCAGAAGCAGCAGGAGGAACTGATGCGGCAGCGACAGGCGCAGCAGCAACAGCGACAGGAACAGCAACAGATACTGAAACAGCGACAAAAGAACCAACAACAGCAAAAAAAGAAATAAGCCATGAAACTAGCCGAAGCATTGAGTCTGCGCAAAGACTTACAGAAACGCATAGAACAGGTGAAGACGCGCCTGATGAACAACGTGAAGGTACAGGAGGGCGAGAGTCCCCTGGAGAAGCCTGAGGACCTGAAGGACGAGCTAAACGACTGCCTGGAGCAGCTGGAGAAGCTGATATTCCGCATCAACAAGACCAACATGGCCACGCTGGTGGACGGCAAGCCGCTGACCGAGCTGATAGCCAAGCGCGAGGTGCTGACCAAGCGCGTGGGCATACTGCGCGAGGTGTTCAACGAGGCCTCCACGCTGGGGTCGCGCTACTCGCGGAGCGAGATTAAGCAGGTGTGCACCATCAACGTGAGCGAGCTGGGCAAGAAGGTGGATTCCATCTCCAAGCTGCTGCGCGAGGTGGATTACAAGATACAGGCAGCCAACTTCCAAACCGAGCTGCTGTAAGACAAAATAGTGTAGCCACCGCTACAGGGCGAATCGGAAAAAAACAACACATCGATTGTTAGTCGATCTCTCGGAACGGGGATCTGTCTTCGGACCACGTAAGAAAGTTCATACAACTGCATTCGAAGGCACGCACGACATAGCATTTTTCACTACCATCCGGTTGACTGCAGCGTGGTGAGGGTGTGGACGGCGGGATATACAAACAAAGTCCCCGAAGGCAAATGCTTTCGGGGACTTTGGCATGTATGGACGTATAGTTAGTACACGTTGATGTTGAGCTCGGACAGGATGCGGCGGATGGACTCAAACGTATTGATGCGCGTGGGCACCAGCGGCAGGCGCAAGCGGTTCTCTATCATGCCCATGGCGCTCAGCATGGCCTTTACGCCGGCGGGGTTGCCATCGACAAACAGCAGCTTGAACAGCTCGGTAAACTGGTGGTGTATCTTCAGCGCGTTCTGGTAGTCGCCATGCAGGGCCAGGCGGACCATGCGGCCGAACTCGGCGGGGAAGGCGTTGCCGATGACCGAGATGACGCCCGAGGCGCCCAGGGTGATGAGCGGGAAGGTGGTGCCGTCGTCGCCCGACAGCACGCTGAAGCCCGTGGGACAGTTCTTGATGATGTCGTCCATCTGGCTGATGTTGCGCGACGCCTCCTTCACGGCAATCACGTTCTTGAGGTCGTAGGCAATGCGCAGCGTGGTCTCGGCGGTCATGTTCACGCCCGTACGGTCGGGCACGTTGTACATGATGACGGGCAGCGGCGAGGCCTGTGCAATGGCCTTGTAGTGGCTGTAGATGCCTTCCTGCGAGGGCTTGTTGTAGTAAGGCGTGACGCTGATGATGGCGTCGATGCCGTTGAACTCGCCGTTCTTCAGTTCCTCGACCACCGCGCGGGTGTTGTTGCCGCCCACGCCCATGATGATGGGCACGCGTCCGCTTACGCGCTGCACTACCTGCTGCTTGATCTGTTTCTTTTCGTCTTCGGTCAGCGTGGCGGTCTCGGCCGAGGTGCCCTCGATGCAGAGGAAATCCACCTTGTTCTGAACCAAGTAATCGACCAAGCGCATGAGCGCTTCGTAATCCACGCTATCGTCTTCTTTAAACGGAGTAATGAGTGCTACTCCCAACCCTCTCAGCTTGGGTTGCATGGGATTTTGATTTGTCGTTTCCATATATGCAAAAGTTATATCGTTTTTTTATGTACTAATCATGGCCAAAAACTGGTCTTCGTCCACCAGCGGCACGCCCAGCTGTGCCGCCTTCTCGCGCTTGGCGGGCCCCATGTTTTCGCCCGCCAGCACGAAGCTGGTCTTCGACGATATGCTGCTGACGTTCTTGCCGCCGTGCCGCTCGATGAGTTCCTTGTACTCATCGCGCGAGTGGTGGCGGAACACGCCGCTGATGACAATGCTCTTGCCGGCCAGCAGGTCGGACCCCTCCCCTTCTTCGGCCTCGGCCCCGCGCTGCAGCTGCAGCCCGGCATGGCGCAGACGTCCTATCAGATCGTTGTTGGCAGGCACCTTGAAGTAGTCCAGTATGCTCTGCGCTATCTTCTCGCCTATCTCGTCCACCGCCGTCAGCTCCTGGAACGAGGCAGCCGCCAGCTTGTCGATGTCGGGGAAGGCGCGCGCCAACTTCTTGGCGGCATTCTCGCCCACAAAGCGGATGCCCAGGGCAAAGAGGACGCGCTCGTAGGGCACCTGGCGACTGTCGGCTATGCCATGCACGATGCGCACGGCCGACTTTTCGCCCATGCGTTCCAATCCCTTGATGTCGCCCGCCCTGAGGCGGTACAGGTCGGCCACGTCGTGTATGAGCCCGCACTTGTACAGCAGGTCCACCGTCTCGGGCCCCAGCCCGTCTATGTTCATGGCCTTGCGGCTGATGAAGTGCTCTATCTTGCCCTTGATCTGCGGCGGACAGGCTGTGTCGTTGGGACAGTAGTGGGCGGCCTCGCCCGGGTAGCGCACCAGGGGCGTGCCGCACTCGGGACACTTGGTGGCAAACGTCACCTTGTCGCCTACCAGCAGTCCGCGTGCGTCCATGTCCACCCCCGTGATCTTGGGAATAATCTCGCCCCCCTTCTCCACATAGACCATGTCGCCTATGTGCAGGTCGAGCGAAGCAATGATGTCGGCATTGTGCAGCGAGGCGCGCCGCACCACCGTGCCCGACAGCTGGACGGGGTCGAGGTTGGCCACCGGCGTGATGACGCCCGTGCGCCCCACTTGGTACGACACCGAGTTGAGCCGCGTGCAGGCCCGCTCTGCCTGAAACTTGTAGGCAATGGCCCAGCGCGGCGACTTGGCGGTGTAACCCAGCGACTGCTGTTGGTATATGTTGTTTACTTTCAATACGATGCCATCGGTGGCCACCGGCAGGTTCTTGCGCTCCACATCCCAGTAGTTGATGTAGTCGTACACCTCCTGCAAGGTCTTGACCTTGCGCATGGCGTCGGACACCTTGAACCCCCACGAGGCTGCCTTCTGCAGGTTCTCGTAATGCCCCTCGCAGGGCAGGTCCTCGCCCAGCAGGTAGTAGAGGTAGGCGTCGAGCCTACGAGAGGCCACCAGGGCCGAGCTTTGCGACTTGAGGGTGCCGGAGGCGGCGTTGCGCGGATTGGCAAACAGGGGTTCCTCGCGCGCCTCGCGCTCGCGGTTGAGCTGCTCAAACACCTCCCAGGGCATCAGTATCTCGCCCCGTATCTCGAACAGGCTGGGATAGTCGCCATGCAGCACCAGCGGTATGGAGCGGATGGTCTTGACATTGTCTGTCACGTCGTCGCCCTTCTCGCCGTCGCCGCGCGTGACGGCCTGCACCAGCTTGCCGTCTTGGTACGTAAGTGAAATGGAGGTGCCGTCGAATTTCAGTTCGCAGCATATTTCAAAATCCTGCCCCTCGAGCAGCGTGCTCACCCGGTTGTAGAAGTCGGCCACCTCGCCCTGGTTGTAGGTGTTGCCCAGCGAGAGCATGGGATAGCGGTGCGCCACCTGGCGGAACTCCTTGCTCAGGTCGCTGCCCACGCGCATGGTGGGCGAGTTTTCGTCGTAATACTCGGGGTGCTCGCGTTCCAAATCTTGCAGGCGCCGCATCATCTCGTCGAACTCGCGGTCGCTTATTTCGGGCGCATTCAGCACGTAGTAATTATAATTGTGCCTGTGCAATTCCCGACGCAGCCTGTCTATCTCTTCCCTGACACCCATACGACAAAAAGGTACATTCTTTGAAATCTCCGCTAAAGATATATAAATATTTGGTAGCTTACAAAAAATATGGACGGAAAAAATCAATTTGTTGCCGATTTTTTGCTACCTTCGCGCAAAACATACAAAAACAGAGGCTTCCATGCGTATCGACATCCTCACCGTATATCCCGAAATGATAGAGGGGTTCTTCAACTGCTCCATCCTGAAACGGGCACAGGCCAAGGGACTGGCGGAGTTTCACCTGCACAACCTGCGCGACTACACCACCGACAAGTACCGGCGGGTGGACGACTACCCCTTCGGGGGCTTTGCGGGCATGGTAATGAAGATAGAACCGGTGGAGCGGTGCATCAATGCGCTGAAGGCGGAACGCGACTACGACGAGGTGATATTTACCACGCCCGACGGCGAGCAGTTCAAGCAGCAGACCGCCAACGAGCTGTCGCTACTAAACAACCTCATCATCCTGTGCGGACACTTCAAGGGCATCGACTACCGCATACGCGAGCACTTCATCACGCGCGAGATCAGCATAGGCGACTATGTGCTGACGGGGGGCGAGCTGGCGGCTGCCGCCATCAGCGACGCCGTGGTGCGCATCATTCCGGGCGTGATATCCGACGAGCAGTCGGCCCTGTCGGACTCGTTCCAGGACAACCTGCTGGCAGCGCCCGTCTATACGCGTCCTGCCGAATACAACGGCTGGCGGGTGCCAGACATACTGCTCTCGGGCAACGAGGCCAAGATCAAGGAATGGGAGATGGAACAGTCGCTGGAACGCACCCGGCGCCTGCGCCCCGACCTGCTAAACGAATAAACAACCGAACGATATGAAAGTTATCCGACTGTGGGCCGCGCTGATGGCGCTGACACTTTCCCTGCCCCTAGGGGCGCAGACTACGTCCAAGGGTCCCTCGTGGCTGAGCGACGCTACCTTCTACCAAGTGTACCCGTCGACGTTCAAGGACAGCGACGGCAATGGCATAGGCGACCTGCAGGGCGTGATAGACAAGCTGAACTACCTGCACCGGCTGGGCGTGAATGCCATCTGGCTGAGCCCCGTGTACCTTTCGGGCTGGAAGGACGGCGGCTACGACGTAACCGACTACTACCGCATCGACCCGCGGTTCGGCACCAATGCCGACATGGTGCGACTCATCAACGAGGCGCACCGGCACGGCATACGCATCTGCATGGACCTGGTGTGCGGGCACACCAGCACGGAGAGCGAGTGGTTTAAGAAGTCGGCCCAAAGCACCGACCCCTACCAGCAGTACAGCAACTATTATATCTGGACGGACACGCTGGATGCCAAGGAATTGCAGGAACTGAAGGAGGGGAAAGGTCCCTGGGTGCAGATAGACGCGCCGCGCGGCAAGTACTTCAGGCACAACTTCTCGCCCGCACAGCCGGCACTCAACTTCGGCTACTGCGAGCGCGACCCCAACCACCCGTGGGAGGTGTCGCCCGACTCGGCGGGCCCCAAGGCGTGCCGGCAGGAACTGCGCAACATCATGGCCTTCTGGTTTGAGCTGGGCGTGGACGCGTTCAGGTGCGACATGGCCTCGCAGATGGTGAAGAACGACCCCGAACGGGTGGAGACCATGAAGCTGTGGCGCGAGATGCGCGACTGGCTGGATCGCGAGTACCCCGACAAAATCATCACCTCCGAGTGGGGCAACAGCATACGCTCCATAGGGGGCGGGTTCCACATCGACTTCTGCCTGGCATGGGCACCGGGTTACGAGGACATGTTCTTTACCGATGCGTCGCACAGCGGGTACTTCGACTACGCGGGCAAGGGCAAGACGGCCAAGTTTGTGGAGTTTTATACCGACAACTATACGCACACGCGCGACAAGGGCTACATCAGCATTACCACGTCGAACCACGACATGAAGCGCCCCTGCACCGACAATCGCACGGGGTTTGACCTGCTCAAGGTCATCATGATTTACAAACTGACCATGCCCGGCGTGCCGTTTATCTACTACGGCGAGGAGATAGGCATGAAGCACATCGACGGACTGCCCGACAAGGAGGGTAGCGGCCTTGTGCGCGTGGGATGCCGGACGCCCATGCAGTGGGACACCACCGCCAACGCAGGGTTCTCTACCTGCACGGCCGACCGGCTGTATCTGCCTGTGGACCACAACCCCGCACGCACGGTGGAAACGCAGGAAGGCGACCCGGAGTCGCTGCTCAACCACACCCGCAAGCTGGTGCAGCTGCGACACATGGCAAAGGCGCTGGGCAACGACGGCGACTGGAAGATGCTGAGCGACACGGCGCATCCCTACCCCATGGTGTACCAGCGCACGTATGGCGACGAGCAGTACGTGGTGGTGCTGAACCCGAGCAAGAAGAAGGTGCGGGCCACCATAGCCCCGCAGGGCACGGCACACGAAGTGTACGGCAGCGGGAGCGGCCGGTACGAGCATACGGCGCAAGGCGACAAACTGACTGCCGGGCCCGTAAGCGCCATGATCTACAAGATCGAAAAATAATCCGAGTATCTTAGGAAGTCTGCAAAGTTCCCACCAGGTCGGTCACGGCGGCAAAGCCGTGGCGGTCCAGGTATTGCCCGATGCCCCAGGCTATCTCCGCCCCTGCCTCCGGCCTGATAAAGTTGGCAGTGCCCACCTCTACTGCGGTGGCACCCGCCAGGAGGAACTCTATGGCGTCGGTCGCGGTCATGATGCCCCCCAGCCCTATGACCGGGATATGCACCGCCTGCGCCACCTGCCACACCATGCGCAGGGCCACCGGCTTGACAGCCGGACCCGACAGCCCGCCCGTCACCGTACTCAGCACCGGACGGCGACGCTCGGCATCGATGGCCATGCCCAGCAGCGTGTTGATAAGCGACACCGCATCGGCTCCCGCCTCCTCCACCGCCAGGGCTATCTCGGCGATGTGGGTGACGTTGGGCGACAGCTTCACGATAAGCGTCTTGTGGTAGGCCTGCCGCACCGCAGCCACCACCTCGGCAGCCGCCTTGGGATCCACCCCGAAGGCCATGCCGCCCTGCTTGACGTTGGGACAGCTGATGTTAAGCTCTATGGCAGGAATATCGTCGAGCGCGTCTATCACGGCCGCCGTCTGCACATAGTCGTCCACCGCCGAACCCGACACGTTCACAATCACGTGGGTGTCGAGCGTGCGTATGCGCGGGTAGATGTGCTCGGCAAAGTAATGCACCCCCTTGTTCTGCAGTCCCACCGCATTGAGCATGCCCGAGGGCGTCTCCGCCATGCGCGGGTACGGGTTGCCCTGCCGCGGGTGCAGGGTGGTTCCCTTGACAATGATGCCTCCCAGGAGCGAGAGGTCGTAAAAGTCGGCAAACTCCTCACCGTAACCAAACGTGCCCGATGCCGTGAGCACCGGGTTGCGCAACTGCAATCCGCCTATCTGAACCTTTAAATCTGCCATTGTAAATCCTCCACGTTAAACACCGGTCCCTCGGTACACACCCGCTCGTGGCCCCTTACGGTAGACTCTACGCAGCACAGGCAGACGCCTATGCCGCAGGCCATGTGGTTTTCGAGCGACACCTGGCAGGGTATGCCACGGGACTTGGCCAGGGCGGCCACCGCCTTCATCATGGGCGTGGGACCGCAGGTGTATATGCGACTAAACGACTCGTTCCACACAGGGTGCTGCGTCACAAAGCCGCGCGCGCCCATGCTGCCATCCTCGGTGGCGAGGCACACCTCGCCATACTGCCTGAAACAGTCCAGCTGCACTAGGTCGGCTTGCGTCTTGCCACCCAGCACGATGGTGGGACGGCATCCCATCTGGTGCAGCTGCGAGGCCAGCAACAGCAAGGGCGCCATGCCCACGCCGCCGCCTACCAGCAGCACTTTCTCGTCGCCCCGCGCCGGGAGGTCGAACCCATGCCCCAGCGGCAGCAGCACGTCCACCTTGTCGCCTTCCTCCAGTCGGCACAGCGCCTCAGATCCCTTGCCCACACGGCGTATGAGGAACCAGAGGGTGCCGTGCTCGGCATCGGCAAAATGGATGGAGAAGGGACGCCTTAGAAACACGTCGGAGGCGTTCTCGACCAGCACCTCGGCAAACTGTCCCGCCTGTACGGGCGGCAGCTGGCCCGAAACGGCCAGTTTCAGCAGCAACGTGTCGTTGTTGAGCATGCGCCGACTCGCAACCTCGGCCTGCAGATGGTGCTTCTTCATATCCTTTCCTCCGTATTTTGTGCAGGTAAAGATAGCGTTTCTTGCCGAAACGCGCAAACAAATGTGCGCTTATTCGCCTGCGTCCCGCACATTTGCGACGCAGCCACGGGTAATTTGCCAAAATTTTAGTACCTTTGCACCTTGAAAAAACGGCGCGACAAGGTAGTTATGAAAGCTAAGAAACCGGAGCACAAGCATTTTCGCTATTACTGGTTTAGGAAATACGTCATTTTCTTCTTCCGGCTGTACTTTCCCAGGGTGTTTGTCAGGGGCAGGGACAAGGTGCCTGCCGAGGGCCATCCCGTGCTGATGCCCGGCTGCCACCAGAACACGTTCCTCGATGCGCTGGCCCCCAGCCTGGTGCTGGGCGACCGCCGTACGAGGGGGTTACTGCGCTCGGACATCTTTTCCATTCCTGTGCTGTCGTGGTTTGTGCGCAAGCTGGGGATGTACCCCATTGCGCGACTGGAGTTTGAGGGGGCCGAAGCCCAGGAGAAGTACAACGATCGGTCTATTGCACAGGCTGCCGAGGCCATGGCGGAGGGCCACACGCTCATCATGTTTCCCGAGGCCGGGCACCAGCAGGGGCGCTACCTGGGGACGTTCTCGCAGTCGTATATACGCTTTGCCATGCAGGCGGCTGCGCTGCACGGATACCGCAAAGAGGTGTACATTGCACCCTACGCCCACCATTATGCCAACTACCACCACCCTTTTTACGACATGATGGTCATGTTTGGCGAACCCATCGCCCTGTCGCCTTACTACGATGCCTACCAAGAGGCGCCGCGCGCCACGCGCCGACAGATATCGGCACGGGTGGAACAGGAGATACGGGAGCTGATGCTCGACATTGGCGACAGGCAGCACTATGAGGCCATCGACTTCCTGCGGCAGAGCCGGCTGGGTACGGACTTCTGCAAGGCGCAGGGAAAGAACCCGCGACTGCTGCCCGACAAGCTGGACAGCGACAAGCTGCTGGTAAGGCGGCTGGAGGAGGCGCAGCAAAGGGATGTGCAAACCGATGCGTGGCTCGACAAAGCCGAGGGACTTAGGAAAAAGATGCGGGAGGCGGGCGTACGCGACTGGCTATTTGATGCCGGGCGACCGCTCCTCAGGCTCATCGCCGGCATCGTGCTGGCGCTGTTGCTGCTGCCCGCAGCAGCGATTTCGCTGGCCCTCACCTTCCCCATGTTCCTGTTGCCTTACCTGGTAAAGAAAAGGCCCGTAAACGGCGCATACGACCCCATGTTTAGCAGCACGTGCGACCTGGTGGGCACCATTATCTTTACCTTCCCCCTGTTTTGCGTGCTGCCCGCCATCATACTGATGCTATGCGTATCGTGGTGGTTCGTGCTGTACCCCCTGGCCGCCCTGGGCATGGCAATCTTTTACTGCCTGTACCAGCGACTGTGCGTAAAGACGTGGGGACTGTTCAACTTCTGTCGCCGCCGCACCCTCATGAAGCAGCTGGCCCGCCGGCGGGAGGAAATCTTTGCCAAGATAGGCAAGCTGATTCAAGGATAATCCGACAACTATAATAAAAAAGGAACCGCGGCCCCAACGGGTCGCGGTCGCGCCTATATGCTTGTCACTCCTGGGAGGGCATATCCTCCGGCCGGAATATCTGAAAGGTGTTGTCGTCGTAGAAAATACGTATCTCGGTTATCTTTCGCGCGGGCTTGTCGCGGTAGACAATCTCTTGTTTGACAACGGTTTGAGCCGGCTGTGCAAACAAATCAGGCTGTATTTCCTGCCGATTTTCGGGCTTCGGCGGGGCACTGTCCGGCATTTTTAAAATCTCAGCCTCTTTTTCCTTGCCCGTGAGCAGCCACTCGATATCCACATCGGGATATACTTCGTGAAATTTAAGAAGTACTTCAGTACTGGGGTACTTGCTGCGCCCGTTCATAATGTGCGAGATGGTGGCCTGCGCCACACCCAGCTTGTCGGCAAAGGCCCCGTTGGTGAGTCCCTCACGATCCATGATTTGTTTAAGTCGGTCGGCTATTTCCATTTTCGTCCATTTTTGAGAGAAATGTTTAAAAAATTAACGTTTACAAAAATAAAAATGATTTTTCAGAATTGCAAATTTATTTTTGTGAAGAAATTTTTGGGTTCATTTTTGTAAAATCTGAAAGGGACTGTTTTACAAACGTATCGGATGGGGCAAAAAGGGCGGAAAAAGTCGTTTAAATCTGCGCATTTACTTTAGTAAACATCCCTATTTTACTGAAAAATAAGTGCTTCTGCAGCACACAAAAATACAGATGAAAAATATTGGCAAAAATCCGCAAAAATTGGTCGTTTTATCTATTATTTTAATTAAACAAAATATCATAATGCGTTGATTTATAATTTATTCCTAATTACAAATATTTTGCTAATTTACAAATATCCGACCATATTTTACCATTGTAAATGACGCATTTATAAATGTAAATATCTTAACGCAGATGAATGTTTACATATTTTAACATCAAAATAAGTGGCAAATTTCATCTTTCTATTTGTAAAGTTTAGAAAAGTATCTGTTTCGGACCATTACTTTCGTGAACACCACCCTACTCCCATTTTTGAGGGTCCGGATGATGTTCCGAAAAATGACAAAGCCCCAAAATTTTGAAAAAAATCTGATTTTAGGTACAACTTTTCTGGAAAAATCGATTCTCAGCGATTAGATTTTTGCATAACGCAATAATAATGAGTAAATTACGTGTAAAAATGCGTTATTTTTCCCGTTTCAATTTGGAAATCTACCCTATTTTGAGCCTTTTAACACCTTTTTTGAAGACTGCGTCTTCAATACTTACTTTTATTCTTTTGCCGAAAAGAACAAAAGTAACAAAAAAGAAACGGCCCGCTGCGTCTCCCGGGTCGAACGCATGGAATCGCTCGCTAAAACTTCCGAAAATGAGACGGCAGGACCGACAGCACGCTTCCGAAGGCAGTAAAATGCACTACCATTATTGGTTTAGTGTACTTATGCACGTTTTTAGGCAGGCTGGTTTCAGGCTTTAGGTACGTCTTTTGTCGTAAAGGCAGCACGTCTTTCAAGGCACCGATCGGAAGTTTTAGTCGCTCGCTACCATTCGCATGCGTTACCGACCCTCCGCCGATGCGGGGATTTTGTTCTGCCAAGGAACTGTGATAGGCTAAAATAAAATGGGGCCACGTCTGTTTCCGAGATAACACTTCGGTCTTCTGGTGACCCCATGACTCCAACAAATGGAGTTAAAGATAAAATTTCAAACAAAAATAATTTTTCTAGAAGATAATCTTCACGACATCGTCGATAGGCGTACGCTTTTCGGGCGCAATCTTAAAGGTAATATAACCATCAAGATCCGTAAACGGCACCTCTTCACCCGTCCGCATCAGGATCAGTTTCTTGGGCTTGCGCTCCGTCCACACCGATACCTGCTTGTTGAATCCTGGCAGCAGGTGGGCATACCAGATATCCTTTCCGCGACTGGTAAGGCGCACATTGCTGCGCTCTATGCCCGGCGAGGGGCCGGCACCTATAAGCGACTCCTTGCTATGCCCCATCCATGTCTTGAGACTGTCTATTTCCTGATAGAAGTGGGGATGCATGTCGCCATTGCCATCGGGTCCCACGTTGATGAGCAGGTTGCCCGCCATGGAGCGCGTCTGTGTAAAGAGGTCGAACAGCCAACTCAGCGGCCTGAAGGTGCCCGTCTTGTCGTAGCCCCAGCCACCGCCGCCACAGGTCCATATATGGCATTCTTCCCACCACTTGGAAGGCCGGTACGTAGGCATGCTGCACTCGAACGGCGTGGTGAAGTCGCCCACGCGGAGGTCGGTGCCGCCCGGGTTGTCGGGTGTCACCAGGTTCGACCAGCGGTCGTTGATGACGATGTCGGGTTGCAGGCTGCGTATCCAGGCATAAATCTGGTTGTTGTGCATGTCCTTCACCCCATGGAAATACATGCCGTCCAGCCACAGGACGTCGATTTTGCCATAGCGCGTGAGCAGCTCCTCTATCTGTGCCAGCACATAGCCCAAGAACTTCTCGTATTCGCGGTAGTTGCCCACCGAGTCGGTGATGACAGGCTTGGTCTTGCCGCGCGTCTTGGCATTGAAATCGGTATCATACGAAAATCCGGGGTAATGCCAGTCGCCCGGCGAGTAGTAGAACCCCACCCGCAGTCCGTTGCGGCGACACGACTCTACGTAGGTCTTGAGGTAGTCGCGCCCGCCATCGTACTGCTTGGTGCTGATGCCATACTTGGAAGGATAGAGGGCGTAGCCGTCGTGGTGCCGGGTAGTCAGCACCGCATAAGTAAAGCCCGCCTCCTTGCAAGCCTTGAGGTACTTGTCGGGGTTATAGTTGTGAGGATGAAACTTGTCGGCCAGCGCATAATAATCCTTGGGATTGGAGATGCCGCCGTAGATGTAGCCAGATATCATGGCCCACGAAGGCTGCAGTCCCGCTACGCTGTGAATGCCCCAGTGCATGAACAGCCCGAGCGTGGCATCGGGATACCACTGTGCCCCGGGATGCGGGTTGGGAAATACAGGCTTGGCCACCGGAGTGGAGATAATCTTGCGCGCCCTGTCGATGTCCTTCTTTTCAATCCGGTAATCGGCAGGATCCACCTTCACAAACTGTGCGTGTGCCAAGCTTGCCACAACCGAAAGGCACACCAGCAAAAAAAGTTTTTTCCTCATATAATACCTTATTTAATAGTTTGTACAAATATAACCATTTATTTTGCACGAGCCACCCAAAAAAGCAATGTTTTTTATTAAATTTGCGTCAAATTGCATTCCCCGATGATAGACTTCCGACAAGAACTAAACGATGCCCAATACGAGGCCGTGACCTATAACGACGGACCCTCGCTGGTCATAGCCGGCGCCGGTTCGGGCAAGACCCGCGTGCTGACCTACAAGATAGCTTACCTGCTCGAAAACGGCTACGAGCCGTGGACCCTGCTAGCACTGACCTTTACCAACAAGGCGGCCCGCGAGATGAAGGAGCGCATTGCCACACAGGTGGGAGCCAACCGCGCCCATTATTTGTGGATGGGCACCTTCCATTCCATCTTCGGCAGCATCCTGCGCCGCGAGGCAGCCCACATAGGGTTCACCTCCTCGTATACCATATACGACGAAGACAATACCAAGAGCCTTATCAGGAGCATCCTCAAGGAGCTGCAGCTGGACGAGAAAGTGTACAAGCCGGGGGCTGTCATTCACCGCATCTCTACTGCCAAGAACCACCTCATCACCGCTGCCGAGTATGGCGCCTCGCCCGACATTTACGCAAGCGACTGCGCCAGCAGGATGCCGGCGCTGCGCGAGGTCTATGCGCGCTATGCCAACCGCTGCAAGCAGGCCAACGCACTCGACTTCGACGACATGCTGCTGTACACCTACCTGCTGTTTCGCGGCCATCCCGACGTGCTGGAGAAGTACCGCCAGCAGTTTCGCTACGTGCTGGTGGACGAGTACCAGGACACCAACTACGCACAGCACCAGATCATTGTGCAGCTGGCCGGCGAGCACCGCCACATCTGCGTGGTGGGCGACGATGCGCAGAGCATCTACTCGTTCCGCGGGGCGGAGATTGGCAACATTTTGGGATTTACCAAGACCTTTCCGGAGGCACGGCTGTTCAAGCTGGAACAGAACTACCGCTCCACGCAGTCCATTGTGGATGCGGCCAACAGCCTGATAGAAAAAAATACGCAACAGATACGCAAGACCCTCTTTTCGCAACTGCCCAAGGGCGAGGCCATAGAAGTGGTGAATGCGGCCAGCGACAAGGACGAGGCCAACATTGTGGCACTGCGGACGAAGCGGCTGATGCGGTCCATGGGACTAAACTACGGCCACGTGGCCGTGCTGTACCGCACCAATGCCCAAAGCCGGTCGTTTGAGGAGACCTTCCGCAAGACGGGCATCCCCTACCGCATCTACGGCGGCACCTCGTTCTATCAGCGCAAGGAGATAAAGGATGCCATTGCCTATTTTCGCCTGACCGTCAACCCAAGCGACGAAGAGGCGCTGAAGCGCATCATCAACTTCCCCGCGCGCGGCATAGGCAGCACCACGGTGGCCAAGCTGGTGCAGGCTGCCAACGCGCATGGCAGGAGCGTGTGGGACGTAGTGTGCGCCCCCGATGCCTATGGCCTTTCGCTGACAAGCGGCACCCTGTCGAAGCTGCGCAACTTCAAGGAAATGATCACCAGTTTCATTGAGCTGTCGCTTACCGCCGATGCGGCCGAGACGGTCCTGCAAATCATCAAACGGAGCGGCCTCATGAACGAAGCCATGGCCGACAAGACCGAGGAGGGGTTCAGCCGGCAGGAGAACCTGAAGGAACTGGCCAATGCCGTAAGCGACTTTGTGGACCGCAACCGCGAGGAAGGCAACGAGCGGGTGGCACTGACCGACTACCTGGCGGAGGTGGCGCTGCTGACCGACCAGGATACCGACCAAGACCCGCAGGCCGAGAAGGTGACGCTCATGACCGTGCATGCCGCCAAGGGTTTGGAGTTCGATGTGGTGTTTGTGGTGGGACTGGAAGAAGGGCTGTTCCCCAGCAACATGGTAGGCGAGAACATGCGCGAGATGGAAGAAGAAAGGCGCCTCCTCTACGTGGCCATGACGCGGGCCAAGCAGGTCTGCACGCTCAGCTGGGCCAAGATGCGCTACCGCTACGGCAACATGGAATACCAGAGTCCCAGCCGCTTTTTAAACGACATCGACCCGCGCTTCCTCTCGAGGCAGGAATCGACCGGCCGCAGCAGGCAGGATGCACCTGCCGGTCGTTTTGGCAACCGTTTCGGCAACCGCTTCGGCGGTCGCATCGATAGCCGTCCCACACCATCGCCGCCCCCCACAGGCAACAGGCGGCTTGTGTCCATACCGCAGTCCGATCCTGCCGCACCATCGTCGGCTGCCTCCAGCCCCTACCCCGACTTAGTGGTGGGTTCCATCATTGAGCACAACCGCTTCGGCATAGGCAAGGTGGAGGCCATTGAGGACAGTGGCGACAACTGCAAGGCCACCATCCGGTTTGTCAACGCCGGCGTCAAGACGCTGCTGCTGCGTTACGCCAAGCTCCAAATCTTAAAATAAACTACGCTATGATAGACTACACCCAATTTCCCAATCCCTGCTACATCATGGACGAGGAACTGCTGCGGCAGAACCTGGAAAAGATACGCGGCGTGGCCACGGCAGCCGACGTAGATATCATCCTGGCCTTCAAGGCCTTTGCCTTGTGGAAGTCGTTTCCCATCTTTCGGGAGTACATCGGCCACACCACCGCCAGCTCGCTCTACGAGGCGCGCCTGGCCTACTACGAGTTTGGCAGCAAGGCGCACACCTACTCGCCTGCCTACGTGGAGGAAGAGTTCGACGACATCATGCGGTTCAGCAGCCACATCACGTTCAACTCGCTCTCGCAGTACGAGCGTTTCTACCCGCTGGTACAGCATAGCGGATACGACCTGTCGTGCGGCATCCGCGTAAACCCCGAATATTCGGAGATAGAGACCGAGTTGTACAACCCCTGCGCCCCCGGCAGTCGCTTTGGGGTCACCGCCGACGCCCTGCCCGAGCAACTGCCCGAAGGCATCGAAGGGTTCCACTGCCACTGCCATTGCGAGTCGGACTCGTACGCCCTGGCCCACACGCTGGAACACCTGGAGGCCAAGTTTGGCAAATGGCTGAGACGGCTGCGCTGGCTCAACCTGGGCGGTGGGCACCTCATGACGGAAGCGCACTACGACCGCCAGCACCTGGTGACGCTGCTGCAGGGACTGCACCGGCGCTACCCCAACCTGCGCATCATCCTGGAACCCGGTTCGGCCTTTGCCTGGCAGACCGGCGTCCTGACCTCGCGGGTAGTGGACATTGTGGAGAACCACGGCATACGCACCGCCATACTCAACGTAAGCTTTACCTGCCACATGCCCGACTGCCTGGAGATGCCTTACCAGCCGCAGGTGGAGGGTGCCACGCAGGGTGCCGAGGGACCGTACGTGTACCGGCTGGGCGGCAACTCGTGCCTGAGCGGCGACTATATGGGCGACTGGAGTTTTGCGCACCCCCTGCAGGTGGGCGACACGCTGGTGTTTCAAGACATGATACACTATACCACCGTGAAGACCAACATGTTCAACGGCATAGGGCATCCCGCCATCGGGCTGTGGACCGCCGACCACCGGGCCGTAATATATAAGGTGTTTGGTTACGAGGACTATAAAAATAGAATGTGTTAATTTCAAAAAAAAAGTCGAATAAATTTGTTGGTTCAAAGAAAATCGTTATCTTTGCATCCGCATTTTTGCGGAAATAGCTCAGTTGGTAGAGCACAACCTTGCCAAGGTTGGGGTCGCGAGTTCGAGTCTCGTTTTCCGCTCTAATTAATGTATGCCCAAGTGGCGGAATTGGTAGACGCGCACGTTTCAGGTGCGTGTGCCGAGAGGCGTGAAG
>Ga0181612_134656_pt1 | contig 21290 bp, 14 predicted proteins | sample HoacroProtozoa21_FD_119630 | JGI IMG/M metagenome (GOLD analysis project Ga0181612, IMG submission 119630) | Hoatzin crop microbial communities from Cojedes, Venezuel. Combined Assembly of Gp0051906, Gp0051904, Gp0051908
CCCGCTGTGCCCAGTGGAGACCCCGTGCGCCCTCCGCAGCCCGGGCCCAGCCCAGCCCCGGGACCGCAATTAAGTCCCGGGGAGAGGCCGGGGCCCCCGGCGGGCAGCCTGCCCGTGGATGGTGCCGGGGGGGGGGTACGCGAACCCCTCCGCTCCGCGAGGGGCTTTGGGGGGGCGGCACCCGCCGCTTAACGAAGCCTGAGAAGGTCCCCTCGGGGACTGGGGTCGGGGAGGCGAGCTGCGGCGGTTCCCGAGCCGAGCGGCACGTTTGTACTCGCCGGTGCAAAAGTGCATAGCACAGGGAAAGGAGGGAGGGGGGGAGAAAAAAAGAAGAAAGCCTTCTCAGAAATACCTGCCTCTAGCTGCTCCAGCGTGCGGCTGCAAAGCTTTTATCTGCAAACAATTATTTAAGGAATCCGGGGTGTTGCGCAGGGGCTGCTGTTGTGCTTGGGGTGGTTGAAAGTAATGTTGGTTGCTCCTGAAGAGCATGTGAAGCATTCTTGTGGGGAAAATCATCCAGGGAGAAACCTTTTACTGCGGGGAAAGTTCTCTGGCTTTTAGAAATTGAATCCACGGCTCATTTCAGTGTGTTTAGGTTAACTTTGATTAAGGTTTGCTTTGTTCTTTATCCCTAGCTTATTATAGCCTATCAACATCATGAATAGCTGCATTAACTGAGTGCCATGGAGAAGTTATTTTCACTTGCTTACTAGAAAATATTTCACATCCTGCCAAGTTTTGGTGTAACCTGACAGAGCTGTGTGTCAACGGTGCTTAAAGGATCTGTCCAGTCACTGTCAAGTTAACTGTTTAATTGCTAAGTTAAATATTTAATATTAAAATGTCACTTAAGTGATTTAAATAGCTGTATCAACGGGCTGATACTTCGGAAAGAGCTGCAGCAGTTTGGAGCAACGTGAATACATGTGCTTCACATATGGCACTGTAGTGCTGTGCTTATGTGACAGTTTGAATCTAATCATTTCATACTGGATGCAGATGGGTACTCTTTCTCCCTCTGCAACTACAGCGGCTATGTCTTTCTTACCAAGAATTTGCAGGCCAAGTAGTAACTTTTTATTGTTATTTATTATCATTCTGATGAATTTTCAAACCTGGGAACCATAAGGTTTTGAATCTGCAAGCACCCCATGCTATTTAACTCAAATGCCACAGAGATCTGAACTTCCTTTGGGGGTAATGGGATCTCCATGGCAATGAGGCCTGCTGAGAGAGAAACACGGGGTTGGAATTTGATGAAAGATGACTTGGGGGCTGTAAAACACCATCATCCTCATCCCAAAGTGATAATTAATCATGAACTAAAGCAACTTGGCTCAGGGAACTGTAGAAAGGCATGGGCTGAGAAATTGGGCTTAAAGAGTCATATGAGGAATTGCCTCATTTAAAAAAGTCTTTTTGGGTAGAAAAAACCCCAGAAAGGTGTGTCATGAAGAGAGTATAAATGCGTTGCTTACAGCCCAATGCATCAAAGAGCTCAGAGTCTGTAATGCTTTTAGTTGACAAGTTCATGGCATGGTGCCATTCAGCACAGAGGAGTGGTACAGATTCCATTCAGAAACACAAGGATTGTAGTATATATGGGAGGTCGTCTAGGGTGGCTTTAAAACCGTCTGTGTGCCTGCTAAAATAATTCCATTTTGCCAGGGTTTTTTAACTTGCAGGATGTAATTATTTGAACAAAAAAAGTGGTAGAAGAACTGAGAATCTGAGCTCAATCTTGTGACTGCAGTTTGAGCTGCTTCTGCATAAATTGGAAGTTCAGACACATTACATGTATGCGAGTCTGACATGTAGAAAGCGCTGAGTGTCAGCACTGAGAGTCACTTCTTTTTTTGTATATCAAATTGAACTATAGAAACGGAGCCATGAATAAGCATTGGGGCAGAAATGTTAGATGTATCTAAATTGTTTCAAAACAAAGCATTATCTACGAAACTCTCCTGGAGGTTCAGGTACCTTCTCATTCTTTCATGAACTTCAGCCTTTTTATGATTAGCTAGTTGTATATTTAGTTTGTTGGTGTATAATATGTAAATAAATTTCTATATAATATAAATCTATAAATATAAATAAAGCAATAAACATCGATATTACTATCTTTATTTAAATACTAAGGATTTGTAAGCCACTTAGGCTCTGTTTGTTTCTATGTGCATTTTAATTTCATTTTATGTGTATTAGATATAGGCCTAGACTGCTGGTGGTCACAAATGTGACGCTGCAGGGGCAAATATGTTAGTCTGTTCTTTTTCTTTTGTTAAACGTAAAGTGGCTTACAAATTAAGATCACGCTCTTGTTGCTGTTCTTGACCATCCACTTCCAATTTTGCTCTTCAGGGGCTATTTGATTGCGGCACCTTCTGTTTTCCGATCTGGTGTGGAGGAAGCTATAAGTGTAACCATCTTTAACTCTGTGAAGGATACAACAGTCCAGGTTCAGTTAGTAGTCAAAGGAGAAACTGTGTCACGAGGCCACGGAACAGTTCTGGGTAAGTTCCTGTAATTGTGAAGTTGAAAACTAGTTTATAAGTTGAGGTGCTGTGGGAGCACATCAGTATCTCTCTGAAGATTGCTTTAGGTGATAACAGGACTAGAACCAAACTAATATTTAATACATTGACTACTGCTAATTGTTCTCAGTTGATTGTGCATATGTGGTTTTGATGTATGTGATTGCAAACATCCAAGGCTGATAATTTTGCAACACCAAGACATAGAGACGCCCTGGATAACTGATATTCAAGAGTTTTATAGTGAATATATTTCCTTTTGAACCCTGAATTTTTGACACTGGGGAGCTATATAAGGAATAAGATAAGCTGACTTTAAAGAAAAATGTAAAATCTACGTCATCATAATTTTCTACCCTTATTTTAAAACGAGTGCTGGAAATGCAATGTCTCCATCTTCAGGACTGATTATTGCTGAGAGAGGTGGTAATATTTGTGCAGTTGGATAAGTCTTTAAAATCCATGACAGATACTTCTCTGTCCTGTATGTAAAGACAAAAAGTGTTTTGATTATGTCCAACTTCATACCGACTGAATTTACATTAGTGAAAATGAAGTCCAAGTAGCACTGTTCTACCACTGCTAGTAGTGGTGGAAGCTGTAATATAGACAAGGCTCAGGCAATCTGGCTCTTTAACCATCATGTTTTAACCCTTCTGTGCGTAAAAACTGGGAGTTATATAAAAGCCATTTCCTTTCTTGAAACAGTCTCTGGTTTTATCCTGCCCTTGTTGTCTTTGAAATTGACTGGCAATTGCTAAGTAATTCAAAGTGATGCTTACACGTGGACAACATATGCTAAAGAGAAATCTTAGGTATGGCTGTATCCAGCAATCAAAGTAGATTCTATGAGTGTTTGTTTTGAGAATTATTCAAGTCCCAAAAGAAGCCAGGTCCTTTTTACAGCAAAATACTTCTGTAAGCATAGGATGCCCTGTGCTGAAACCTCAGCCTTGGTGGTAATTTCTAACCATAGAGCATTTTGCAGTTTACCTTGGGCAAAAAATGTAAATAAATGTGGATGGAATTTATTATGCAGACCTCTAGTAGGTCTGACTTGCTCACTCTGCAGATTATTTTACTCAGTACAGGAAAATTACTCCAGGTGAAATGTTAATGAATGGGTATTGCAATTAGTGGCTCTATGACATGGAGTCACCTTTCACCCAACTGCGAATGTCTAAAATATTAGTACCTTAGCTTGAGAAGACTGACCCTCTCTCTCTCTCTGTCTCTCATTTTAGATAAAGGAACAATTAAATTGAAGGTGAGTGTCAGTTTTTTTTATGACGGTTTTGGTAGAAACATGAGGGGCTTGCTTGCAACTACATCAGGCATTGCTCTCTGAGCAGCTGAGGCACAAATACAGGTCACGTTCTGGTGCACACACTAAGAAGGAAGCAACCTTTGCAAGAGGAAGAGTGTAAAGTGAAGAGAACAAAGTTTAATCCATCACAGCTCATCTGTCAAGGCCTTACACCACTGAAGAAAATCAATGGCTGAATCTGTGGTTCATCGCTCAACATAAAGTTCTGTGCTGTGACTATTTTATAAGAATGGCAGTACGTATTGCTATGTAAGTGATGTGGAACATCGAGCAGACCACAGAAATCCATAGAAATGGCAGATTATTGAACATTGTGTCTCTGCTAGTTATTCTGGTACTACTATGTTATTTTAAAAACATAGCATTTCACTAGTTTTGTCACCATTTTAGCCTTTCACATTAGTCATTTTTTTGCCATCAGCATAGCCCATAAAATGAAGCTTACCCATACTAAAGAGATGGAGGGAATGAGAGTAACTCTTTATTTCCAAAGAGGATTTGTAGTGGAGTGGAATGATGATGAATTTAAATGCAATTCTGCTAGAGAGTTCCAGTAGCCATTAAAAATAAATTACATATATTTACCTTAGCAAATCACACTTTTTAAACCAATACCTAGCTTTATTTGAATCCCTAGGATACTGGAGGTCTGGGTGCAGTGAAAGATACTCATTCTTACAGCAGAAAGACGCCCTGTGAAAGATCTCCCCTGCTTTGCACCTTGTGTGAGTTATCCTTCCTCATGCCAATGAGCAAGCTAAATGCTACCAATTCAGAGTTCACTGTTCGTTGAAAGAAGTAATTTAGTTTATGCTATATGTAGGACTGAGTGATACCATACAGAGAAAAATGAAGCCATTTTCATGGTTTCTGTGAGATAATTTGACGAGCTTCCATTGTAGTACAGGACTTTTGTCTCTATCCCTCTTCCTAGGTCTTTGAAAAGTGGAGTGTAAATTCAAAGCAGTATGAGTTTTTTCGTCTTGTTATTGGTTAAGCACGATCAAAACATTTGGAACTGGAAGAGGTATTGTTTGGTGATTTGCTGTAGAAGATTATTACTTGAAATGTAGGCAAAATGGAGCTGGACTGACAAACCAGTCTTAAAAGTGTTGGATCTCTTAACTTGGTCAGGACTTGCTTTGGAGTTGTCACCTCTAATGGGAGGTATAAAGGGGATGGGTGGAACAAATGATGTAAATATCATATTGTGATGAGCTTCTGGAAAGCAGTAGCTAGTAACATGCTGAGCTGTAGGCTCTGGATAGTATGCAAGATTAATCCCTGTAGCATATGACTGGGGAAAAAACCCTCCACACTGCATTGCTAACTCTTGACTGAAGCTGGTCGTGTCTGAATGAGTCTTTGCTAGGCAGTGCCATAAGAAAAACAATCTGTTTTCTTTGCAGTGGATCCAGGTATTTGGGAACAGTTCTGTTGTATTACTGTAGCACAGCACACGTCTTCACTGCTCCTGCTGCGTCAGCTACGTCTTCATTGGCCTATAAGTACATTAAAGCCTTTTATTTACAGAAGTCTAACTAGCTTGGTGGTGGTCTGTCACGACTGATTGGATCTCTTCTGCCTTGGTGGCGTACCCCAGAGTTTTCTCTGCCTTCTCTGTAATTATTATATGGCTGATGTTGATATTGCTCTGTCCTGCCAGTAGTTAAACTGTGTCAGGGAATTAGGTTCTAGAAAGGGCTTGATACTTCCCCGCCTCTGCACTTTGCTATGTTGATAGAAGAATATTTAAGTATCTATTCCTTTCATTTCAAGAAGGTATAGTGCAGACCTATGTAACAGGAAACATCAGCAGTTATACCAAATGCTATAGATTTTCTTTATCCAAAGACTGTAACTTGCTGTTGAATAAAATCTGCAGTGTCATTGCTGATTTGTGTTTTATTTATTTTATTTTTTCACTCTTGAATTATGACTTATTATAATAAATTTCTATATTATCAGATTTTTTACTTCATAATTTTTAATCTAACATCATTTAAAAAATCTTTTATTTCTCTGAGCAACTGGTTGAAAATGTGCAAGCATGCATGTTTTGTTTGGGTGGTTGATTTTCTTTTGTATGTGTGTTTTTTTTGTGTTTTCCCTTCTGTCGGTATAGCTATGTCTACCATAGTATGGTTGATTTCCCTGTGTAACACATCTTCTATAGTGGAAGCTGCACATGTAGATCAAATATCACTTGGCTTGAGTGATAAAGAAAGGGTAGAAGAGAATTTCCTGGTGTGTTTTTAGCATGACTTTTGCCTCCTTTGAAGTTTATACAGTGTAAAAGATCTAGTATGTTCTTCATTTTCTTTTTATTACTAATACATAGTTACAGCAAAATAAAGCAGGTGGCTGCTCTTTGCTCACTTCAGTTCCAGTTATATTCCCCAGAAAGCTTGTAGGCTTTTCTGTGTCTTCCTCACCTCATGGTCTGTTTTCTAGGTTCCTTCAGGACTTCGTGGACAAGCACATCTAAAAGTCTGGGGCAACCGGCATCTAGCAGAGGAAGGCTACATTTTTCACAACTATACCACAGTAACTATTGATAGCAAAGGATCATCAGTGTTCATCCAGACTGATAAACCTGTCTATAAACCCAAGCAGAAAGGTAAACTGACCTTTGAGAACTTGCCAGATACTAGGGCTGCTTTCAAGCAAACCTTTTTTTCAAGGGTAGATTCTAGGATGAGATGTTCTGTTCACTATCAGCTGTGATGAGTAATAAATTTCTCCTCTTTTCCTTTTTTAGTGTTGATAAACCTCTTTATGGTGACTTCTGACTTGAGACCAGTCAATGACAGGGTAAAGAAAACTGTTTGCTTTCACACTGTAAAATATGATGGAATACCTGGCAACGTGTATTTTATTCTAATGTACATTTATGCAGAAATATATATTATATATATATAATATTTAGGCATATATTGTGATTTCTTGTTATTTCCAATTTAGGTTTTTTTTCATTTGGTCACATTACTGTTGAAGAATACACACTTTTGTGGTGCCAACAAATACAATGTTTACTATGCCAGTCTAAGCAGTTAGAAGAATTTTTCAGACACTTGTATTCTATTTAGGTAATGGACAGAGATGCAAAGTATTGCTTTTCCAGTTAGATGTGTGAATGAAATGTAGGTTTCTCAGGCTACTCTTACCAAAGAAGAGATATTTAAACTTTGTCACTTTGTGTATCATACCTTATACTCGGCAGTTCATCACAAGAAGCAGAAAAGTAGCTTTGTTTCATAAAGCCTTTTATTCTTTTTTTTTTTTTTTCTCTTTCAGATTGAAGCTTATGTGGTGGTGAGTATCTGTCTGCCAATCATCTAGCATGTATCCTGTAGAGGCACAAGATTCTTGTAGCCTTGAGAGGAACAAGTCACACGTCTGTACCTTTTCAAGTCCATTATGGCCATTCTCAGCTGTAACCTATGCAATTATCTCTATCCCTGTGTCTTCAACTGATCTTTGTGTCTTGCTTTTTTGTTATCACCAACAAATATACTTGTATTCTACTTCAGTTTCAGAAATCCATTCCCATTTTTCAGCCTGAGAAGAATTGGCTAGATTCACTGGGGTTTACAAATGTAACAGTCCCACTCAATTTCTCCCTTCTTTTCAATGCAGACACACTCCTATCCTTCATCTGGCTGGGCTGATATAGCAGGGCCAATCTCATCTCTGCACCCAAACATTATGATAGTGGACAATAGAAAGTCATGGCAAGGAAAGGGTGCTCCTGTCTTCTTCTTTATGAGGTGAATGAGAGGTTCCTTCTGTGTCTAGTCTTTTTTTAAACCATGTGTTTTCTTTAGCTGTCAGCAAGCAGAATTCACCCTCTTCTCTTGTTTGCATTCAGTCACAGATTTAATGCTGACAAAAACAGTGGGATTAATTTCATCTGACTTTGTCACCTGAAGATTGTCTTGCTAGTTGTACAGCTCTCTTTGTGAATAGAAAGAAAGCGTCTTCAGAGGCCAGTTCATTCCATCCAAAATAGGTGTCTTAAGATAGGTGGAAGATCTGCCACTTGACAGTCGTTGCTTGTGTGCATTGGTTAGAGAAGCAGTGTCCTTAAACGTGTACTGAATTTTAGAAAACAAATACCCCTGGTAAAGTATCTTCATAAATTTTTGACAGATGTTAGTTACATTTGAGCTGTTAATGAAGTGTTCTTTGTTGCAAACTGAGTTAAATGTATTAGTGATAATCGTTTTCACTGTGGTGTTTCTTATTCCTAAACCACTATGCAGGATCCTCGGGGGTCTCGTATGATAGAGTGGAGCAATTTGAAGCCATTTTGTTGTGGTAAGTTTCAGATAATTTTTTCGCAGTGTATTGTTATTTGCCTTTGCTTCTGCTTACACTGAGTTGTGTTCAGTGACCTTTGACAAGGGCTGATGAGCGACACAGAGTTTGCAGTATGTTGTTTCCTTTTTCAGGTATTGTAAATATGACTTTTCCTTTGTCTGATCAGCCGGTGTTCGGTGAATGGCTCATCTTTGCTGAAATGCAGGGGCACACGTACAACAAATCCTTTGAAGTTCAGAAATATGGTGAGTTGTATTCAGATCGACTTTGACTATAACCCAAGTGCATTTGGAAGAACAAAACAGTATGAAATGTTTTAACTTGAGGTAAAACACCTGAGAAATAATGCATTTAAAATGTCACGAGGAAGAATTCTTTAGAGGCTCTGGACTTCAGGGACATAGACACTTGCAACTTAACCAAGGCCTTTATTCCTGTCCTCCACACTTCACACAGTAATGGACCTGAAATGGAGTGTCACATTGCATGATCTATTTATGTAACAAAGATTTAATTTTACTTTGGAAAACTCTTTAAGATGCTTCCAGTCTGTCAGTGCTTCCCTTCCTTTCCCAGAGGCCTCCTTGGAATTCTGAATTCTTTTTTTGCTACCCTCCTTTTCAGTCTCAAAGTCCTGCTGTTTGATGAAAGGTGGGCATCACTTCACCCAGCACACCAGCTATGGCATCTGACCTGATCACACAAGCATTTATAGACACTGACAACTGCTCGTGTCTCAGCTCTATTCCCGACACATCGTGGATGAGTCGGTAGTGAATTGTCCTTTTTACCATGTATCAAAGAAAAGTTTGGGCTCAAATCCTGGCACACAGATCCCTCTGAAAAGAAGTAAAAATCTAAGGGTGTTTTGCTAAGGTCGTCTTGCCAAGATGGTCTTGGTTTGCTGCTTTTGTTGTTTTGTTCTCTGCTGAGTGCTGTCCTGTCTAATGTTGACTGCACTGCCCTCATCCGACCACAAGCAGTGATCTTGTCAGAGCTATGTATGCTTTTGCTATAATCTGGACAATAAGATCTGCTTGACAAGATTCTGTTGTATTTCTTTTCATTGTAGTATTACCAAAGTTTGAGTTGCTGATTGACCCCCCTCGCTACATTCGTGACCTTTCACTGTGTGAAAAAGGAACTGTCCATGCCAGGTAGGAACATGTCCCAGATAAAGTTTCACTGCTATGGATTGTAGTACAGCGACAGGATGGTGCGGTCACTGGAGCTTAGATCTCATCTGCTGCAGAGTTTTCAGATGATTTCTGGTCATCATCAGAAGCTTTCCTATGTAAGAGCCATCATAAAGCTTGTTAACAATAACAAGCTGGAAGACCTTCTGTATATATTTTTTCTGTTTGCTAGATGTGCAGGTCACGTGGTACTAGCCTTGATAGAGTCAGGAAAACAGAAAACAAATGGAAGTTATTAATTATCTTCTTTCCATTTCAGATATACATTCGGAAAACCAGTGACAGGAAAGTTAATTGTCAATATGACTATAAATGGCGTAGGGTACTACAGGCATGAAGTGGGACACCCTGTCCTCAAGACAACCCAGGTGAGGGAGACCATGGGGTCAGCTGTGATAAAATGCCTGATCTGTACTCTCTGACGTTAATACCACAGCTCTTATTTTGTTACTGATGGGATATCAGAAAAGAAATAAATAAATGTGATAATTTGGTCCAGCATAATAAAAATATTACTTTTTTTTACATGTTATGTTTATGACTGGGGGGGGATGAGAATTTGTTGCCATAGTATTAATCTGGTTTTAGAGCATGTGGGGCTGAGGGAGAGCATGAGAATGAGGGACTGTGACAGAGCTAGTCCAGACTATGGATAAGGACGGAAAATGAAACTTTCTTTCTTTCCTCCTTCCTTCACCCACTCCCCAATTAATTCCTTCCACTTCACATCCTTTAAAAATACTGCTGCAAACTCCTGTCAGGTGTTTATGCTATAAATTTGGCTTCTAGACCCTTTTTGAATGTGAATGCAAACTTATATTTCCGTTCCCCAATACACTTCGTAGATTGATGGCTCTGCTGTTTTTGATGTGTGTGTGAAAGACATGATGCCAGCTGATGTTCCGGAACATTTTCGAGGCACTGTCAATATCTGGGCCACAGTGATCAGCTCTGATGGGAGCAAGCAAGTTACGTTTGATGACTCAACACCTGTTCAAAAGCAGCTGATTGATATCAAGTACTCCAAGGATACCAGAAAACAGTTCAAACCTGGACTGCCTTACAAAGGAAAGGTAAGACTGAAAGTAGACACTGACATGTGGCTTATACAAAGTTCTACTGACGTGATCCCGGGATGTTACACCATGTCCTGGTGTGTTTTTTCCACATGCTGTTTCTGTCATTGACTGGAATTGCTGATAACGTAAACCCCGTTGTTCTATAAATGAAACACTGTAGGTAGAAGTCACTTACCCTGATGGAAGTCCAGCTGACAGAGTCACTGTCCGTATTAAAGCTGAACTCACACCGAAGGACAACGTTTATACAAGTGAACTGGTATCAAGAAATGGCCTGGTGGAGTTTGAAATCCCCTCCATCCCTACAGCTGCTCAATATGTCTGGCTGGAGGTGGGTGAAAGCTTTTATGGGATTAACAGGCTTTAACGTAACTAATCTTGTCAAACCTGCACTTTAGAAATCAGTGCTACAAACAGGAAATCAGTGTCTTTTAGCTTCAACTTCTTGATTTAAATGCAGCAAACACTCACTTTGTTTCTTGCTGCCAGCAGAACTGATGTTGATAACCATCATGAAAAGGTGCTTCCCCAGATACAGTTTAGCATAGTAGTAAGGGTCTGATATTTTTTGGAGAGTACTGTTGCTATGTAAAATTGAACAGCTGGAAAGTATAAAATGGGAGATGGGGATTCAGTGTAAGAAGAGAGTACAAATCAGGCTTCCTATATATGCATAACGTTCAGATGTAACTTCTGTTAAGACCAAGGTGACGGCGATTGATGGGAAACCATCTGGGGATCAGTATCTGCCAAACTACTTGTCCATCAGTAGCTGGTACTCGCCCAGCAAGTGTCACATCCAGCTCCAGGCACCAGATAAACCTTTCCAGGTATGTTGGCTTCATACTCCATCATGGCAACAACTGCATTTCTTGGCTTAAAGTACTTTGTTGTAGTTAAATGTTTCTAGCCATTTCTGTTTCTGGGATCCTGGACTGTTATTGTTTCCACCACAAAGGTTGAAATAGCTGCGCTTCAGCCACCAACTAATTGTTCAGTGTGGGGTGCACATAGTTCTAAGCAAAGTACCTTTGATGCTTTGCACAGCATGGCATTCTCGTTTATGTTGTGGGGACAGAGGAGAGAGGGTGGGTGTAGGCACTGACAACATTTAAGTTTTTCGTATTTGTTTGTTCTGTGAACCTCCAGTATCATTCACCTATGAATCGTTTTGTGAAAATGACATGCTTTAGTTCAAGTCGACAAACGTTGGAAAATTGGAAGTGATGTTAGTGGGAGTGGCTTAATTACTAAAGATCTGAGTGAGGGCTATGTAGTCTCACTAGAACTTCCAGTTTAAATCTCAGCTGAATCTGTTTAGTCTTCCAGTTATCGGGCTATGAACATAGTTATCTTGTTGTCTTTTGTATTTTTTGTAGGAGCTTCTCTAAAAATGTAGTCCTTCCATGTAAAAGTTGTGGTGATCTCTCTCTCCTCAAGGAAAGATCTGATTTAACCATGATTCCTGTTGCGTATTGTTTTGCTGAGAGGTGTTTAGGGTTTGTTCTCTACCCAAGAAGATGCTCCGAGGGTCTTCATGTTGCTTTGTGGAAAAAAATCCTAATGTGGGTTTTGGCAATATACACACTTAGATTTCTATTATCAGCAGATCCGTCAGGTTGGTTTCAGACTCTTTATATCCAGGTAACAATAGGGTGTTTTATCACGGAATTTCATGGAAGTTTAATGGCTAATTAATCTTTTACAAGTTTCCTGAGGTATGGAGAGGGGATTATACACTGCTAATCTGAACACATTGTTCTTATTATAACCTGATTAGAACTAATTCTTCTGTGGGAAAGCTAGGAGTTAGATGACCAGCTGATGTGAGAACTGTTTCCCTGCTTTGCCAGCTCTTGCTGGGTGTTCCAATTAGCTACATTCATTTTTTAATGAATTGTTTCATCATTTGCACTGGGGAATTCTTAATACTTCAAATATTTAATGTCACGAGGCACTTGGACTCTGTGGCATTCTCACTGTATTTAACCATTAGCATCTCCTTCTGGTCAAGTCCTTGCACTTTGGTTTGTACCATGTGTACATTCTGGAAAGATAATACTGGTAGTGCTGAAGAAAGAGGTTTTTTTAAAGACTGAGGTTTAACATTGCTGTTCAGCCTTAACAGTCTTAGTTGGGCACTGCTATGCTTTAAATGGCAGGAGGATCAGGAGTGGAAGTTGCTGAAGAAAGCCTACTTAACACAAGCGTTAGCTGCTCCTCATATCCCAGTAGCAAGAAGTTTGTGTTCCTAGGAAAGTCGGCTGCTCCCCAGAAGGCTTATCACTCAGCCAGACGTGACGGTCCTAATCCCAGGACTGAGCACTGATGTCTGTTCTGTTGGGATTGGCAGTGTGTGTGGGATTTTGTCACCAGGGGATTCAGTGCTTTGTGAGTACCTCTGGGTGTAGGACTTCGGTGCACAAAAGCTGCAGGAAGTCAGTGTGCTGTTCTGAAGCCTATTGCAGGCATCAGATGAGCTTACTTAGAAAAAAGATGCTCTCTTCTCATTTATTTGTATGTTTGACAGCTCCTTGAGTGCCAGACGTGCAAATTAATATCAAGACTTGTGTAATTTGAAAGCATTTTCCCTTCAGATCTATTCCCAGTAATTTCATGCCACATTGGTTATGTTTGAATTAGTATTTGCCATATGAAAGTAATCACCATGTATAATCTCAATTAAACTGCAAAGACTATCAAACGCACATCACTTCCCACCCCCAATCCATCTCTCTTCTTTTTTGGGCTGCACTACTGAAGGGGTGACTAAAATTCAACCAATTCTGACAGCTGCTCTGTGCCAAAAGGCTTAACTTTCAAGATTCCAGAGATTCCTTTATTGTTTTCATTAATGCATACAACCCCCCAGCCCATTCTGTTAGATTTGCAGGGAGTGAAGAGCTGAACACAGGCCCCTTTTTATTGTGAAGAAAGTCCATGAAAACAGTGCTAGTGTACTTTTCAATGCATACATTTCTTAGGAGAGGGGCCACATCTCTTGTGGACTGAAACCCAGATAGATTTCTGTGCTTTATAAATAAAAAGCATGCGTTGTAACAGACCAGATCTTTTGCTTTTCTGTCTCTGGGTGCAGGTAGGAGAGGAGGCTTGGATTGCAGTGAAGTCCACGTGTCCTTGCAACTTCAGTCTACATTATGAAGTGGCATCGCGAGGCAACATTGTCCTTTCAGGACTGCAGCCCAGTAACATCACCCAGCAGAGGAGCAAAAGAGCCACCCTTCCCTTTGAGAAGAACACTGATATCACACACCTTCCAGGAACAGGTAGCTAGCATCAGAAATGCAGACTTGCCCCTATTTTCAGGGAACAGCAACTTTTCTGCAGACCTCAGTATCCTCTTTATTGAATCTGATGCTCCTTAAAGAGCATAGAATAATTTTGTGCAAGAAAAACAGTGATATCCATTGTGCACATAGTCAAATATAAAAAATCAAGTCAGTTATAGAAAAAGATAAATTTCTCCAAGAGAGGTAACTCTTGAGAGTTTTCTCTAGTCTTTCTCTGTTAAGAAACCTCTAGTCTTTCTTAATGTGCTGGGCTTGGAATCAGCTGAGTGGTAAGGAAGCGTATGAGGGGGCTGGGGCAATTTACGAAGCTAAGTTGAGCTTAAACTGGGAAGAGGACACTAGGGGATGGACTGATAACATGGATCAGGCTAAAGGAAAAGATCGTGCAGTTAGCCTGGGGAAGGGAAATGAGGTGTGGGCTCCTAGTCTGTACAAGTAATAACGGAAAGATAAAAACCTGGTGAATTCGGGTAACAGGGGCATAAAGAATGGTATGCTTGGGAAGATGCATGCGACGGCTGCCAAAGGAAAAGTCTGTCTGTCCTAGTAATGTATCTGCAATAGCAGCCAGTTGTAGATAGTTTGGAAAAAAATAAAAGACATGTCCCTAGATGTACCCGCCCAGCAATCAGTGGTTTAAGAATTGGTAGTAACTTTCTGCACTGAAGCTTGATTCTGAGCTTCTGTATTTATGGGTTGCCCAGAGACATTGTGGTCGCTCCATCACTGGAAGTGTTCAAGGTCAGGTTGGATGGGGCTTTAAGCAACCTGACTAGTGGAAGATGTCCCCTGCTCACAGCAGGAGGGTTGGAACTAGATGATCCTTAAAAGTCTCTTCCAGCTCAAACCATTCTATGATTCTATTTAACTGCTGCTAGTGAAATGATGCTCTATAAACTGCATAATCCTGTTTCAAATTCATTTATACTTTTTCTCTCGGCAGCATTCTACAGCAATAGATACCCTCTTGTGTTTATTTAAATGGCTTGATAACTTAAGTGCATATCTCCTTGAATTTATGTCGGGAAAAATGCTGGGTAGTCATTCTCTATCCATCTTCTCTGTACTGCTCATAACGTTATGGGTGCTAATTGCCTATCGTCTTACACAAGGAAAAGAAAAAGGAAAGGAAAAGATTCTGAGTTCAAGAAGAACTTGCGCAACAGGAACAAGGGAAGGATGCAAGTCTTGGGTGTAGAGTTCTGTGCCTCGCAGCATTTGGATGGGGCAGGAAGAGAGTGATTTTGATAAATAACACTGTCCTTTTTACAATTTATTTTTTAGCACCTACTGATATGCCTGCAGCAGAGGTTGAAGTCTGCATGACATTCCTCCGGTTCTCAGTAGTTCACAACATGGCTCCCTTGGGCCGTCTTCTGGTGTATTATGTCAGGGAGAACGGAGAAGGGGTTACAGACAGCCTGCAGTTCACTGTGAAGTCCTCCTTTGAAAATCAGGTATTGGCAACGTAGCCAGTGGAGAGGGAGGAGTGGTGTCTTGTTACTCTTCTTAGTTTTGTCTGCTGGTTATGAGTCAAGATAATGAGACTTAACGTTAAATTCCTAGGTTGCAGTGGCGCTCTCAGCAAATGAGACCAGACCTGGTGATGTTGTGAACATCAAGGTCAAGGCTGCAAAATCAAGCTGTGTCTGTATTGCCACTGTGGATAAGAGTGTCTACTTGCTGAAGACAGGTTTTCAGCTGACAGCCAGTCAGGTAAAAGGAAGCTGAAGGCACTGATGTCTTTTTCTTAATGCTGCTATCTGCACTTTACCTTTAGTAAGTAGCCTTTATACCTAAAGGATAGCAGTTTCCTCTGGTTCCCTGCAGGTTTTTCAAGAGCTTGCAGAGTATGATGTATCTGATGCTTTTGGAGCTCTGAAGGAAGAGGGGCACTTCTGGTGGCCAGGCATGTCCTCGCGTAGACGCCGTAGATCTTCTGTCTTTCCCTGGCACTGGGACATCACCAAGGATGCTCGCTTCGCGTTTACAGTAGGAAGAATCAGCCTCACTTCTCTATGGAGTGTCTTTTGTACTGTCATATTTGCAGGATAATTTTCTGCTCCATAGGCCCTTATTTGTTTCATATCAGAGCTGTTTCTCCAGGGGGTAGGCTGAAAAGTAATTTCTGAGAACAGAGAATAAACTGTTCCAGCAAAGATGTTGGAGAAATGCACTTTGATTTTGGCCAATCTTGATAAGAGGGCCAGATATCCAATTGGGTGGAGGGATCCATGTGGATGCTCTGGAGAATCGGACAGGGGACCGGAAGGTTGCTCCAGGCATGGGCGAGCATGCAGATCTCTTCTGCAGTTACTTTGACAGGGAAGCAAGGTGAAACATGAGTCTTTCCTTCTAGCCTTTTCTCTTTTAGACCATCCTTTGGAAATCCTTTAAACTTCTTTCCTGCCCTAGTTCTACCAGCTTCTATAGCCATCTGCGTGAAAGATCAGCAATGTTTTATTGGTATCCTGTATCAGGTTATGCCGATCCTCTGTCTCTTCATTCTTTGTCCTTTCTGCAATTTTGGCTAAATTGTTCTATTGTGTTGTCTTAAATCCCATAGGCTTCCACTTATTCCCTCCCCAATGCTTCAATCTCTTAATCGTAAACTCTAAATCCTCATTACTGCCCGCTGCTGCCAGAGTGGCTGCTGCTTCTCTCCCTGTGATCTGTTGGGATTTTTGTTTTGATGCTTTTTTTTTTTTTTTTTCTTACTGAGAGGTGTAAAACTCTTGGGAAAAGATAAGTATGTTAACAGCTGATATGTATGCATTGCTGTATACCTGATTTGTAATAATTGGATGCATGTGTAAAGAGAACAAAACTCATACTCCCTCCTTTGGTGTCTGGGAACTGCTGTCTCTTATGAATAAGTGCATTTAGGGGACAGAGCTGGCAGGCAGCTTTCTTACAAATTCTGTATTTTTACTGTGAAGCTCTGTGGACAGTTTCCATTTTGCTTGGCATTCCTGGCCGTGCAGAATTGGTGATGTCCGATGTGAAAGCTGCCTGCTAACTGCAGCAGAACACACTGGAAACTTTTAGGAAGGGTAAAAAGCTGTAATGTAATATTCTAGGGGAAAAAGATGTGTAATAATTTTTCACCTGTAGCTGCCTGACAGTTACACATGCCCACTAATGTTGGAAAATGCATTTAAATTATTATCTAAGCAAACAAGAGCTTTCTTCTAAAACCCCTGCCTATAAAGTGCCTACGTATTTTCACATTGTCATTTTTATATAAAGTTTTAAAACTCTTGAAATTTCAATTGAAATTTACCCCATAAATGTTGGAATAGGTTTGGGGGATTCTACTCAGAAAAGTTTTTATTGATACATGTTTTGGTTTTTTTTTTTTCTGGCTTTTGTTTTGTGGTCTTTGTTTTTATTGTCTAGGAAACTGGCTTGGTTGTGATGACTGACATAGTCAGCTTAAACCACAGGCAGAATGGAGGCATGTACACGGATGAGGCTGTCCCAGCTTTTCAGCCACATACAGGGACGCTGGTGGCTACAATGCATTCTAAAATAGCACCAAGGTAACACTTTTGTTGTAATGCACATTGTCTATGATACTCTTAGCTTTTTTTTCTTCTGTATTCTCAGCTGTTTCCCACCTCTGTTACCCCAGGAAATTGCTTAGTTTAGGCAGGGGGGTGGTGGGGAAACTCTCTTCTGTTGTCTTGATAGACCTAACAAAAATTGTAACTGACAGTACTTTGTTAAATTAATTCTGGAAAAATGCAAAGTAATATTCTTCAAAAGATCATTTCAAACTCTTTGCTTATCTCAGTTTTCTGTGAATTGGTTGCTGCTTCTCAATATTTGCAAGCTAGCCCTTGTTTTGCAGAGTTGCTCATAGCTCATTATTTTGACCATTCAGCTGGTGGTCAAAATAAATAAAATGAGGGACTGCAGGACGAAAAAGTTGTGAAGTGCTATGGCTAATGCTGCAAACTGAGGATGTGCCTTCCCTTTGTTTTCTGAACCACCTGATGGCCTCTCTTAGCAGACTAAGTTTTGGAGGTTAGTTAAGGAAAAGATAATGAAGCATCACAGATGCAGACAAATGGAACAAATTATGAAAATATTAGAGATCAAGACAATTCCAAGAGCAGAAATGGAGGGGAACATAAAATAGTGATTGTAGTACTACTATTAGTAAGGCCATATCATGGGAAGTCACATGCTCTATATGCTCCCTCTGATTTCATTCGGTGAAAGAATGTAGATCATAAACCTTTATTTTTTTGGATTATCTTCTTTATGTTAGTTTTTAAGATTGTCATATTTATACTACTTTTTAGGTTCTTAATTATGTCTCGAAACTGCTTGATGTGTGTGTGCACGATGGGATCATTTGGAAAAACTATGTAATATGTGTTATGAATGATACACCCATTGGCTTTTTTATGATTCTGTGCTAGCCAGAGTTTTGGTTGGTCATGTGAGCTGCATTCAGGTGATAACACTGATTTATCAGTTACTGTTAAAATCATCTCATTAAAAGATTTCATTGTCAAGGCCTTATTTCTTGTTCTAGCAGAGCAGAGAAGAGAAAAAGAACATTCTTTCCGGAAACATGGATTTGGCACTGCCTCAATGTCAGGTATTGACAGGGAATTCCCTTAATTATATCCAGAGGGTTGTATCCTCTTCAACTACAGAAAAGAAAGCTCTTTAAAACCTAATGGATTTACACTGGTGTTCTTTGATATTTTTTTGTTGTAGTTGCTTTTCTTCATTACTGCTTTAATCAATAATCTTTCTTTGTAACATTTCCTCTAGTCTTGAAGTGTATTCGCTTACTTCAAGTTGAACCTGTCAGTTGTGACTACATTGAAACCCATCTGTCATTCACCATGGTAGCACAGGCAGAGGAGAATCTTCAGGGAAGAAAAGGAGTAATGGTTTGGTTCAACACGTTTCTAGGGTTTACTCACTTATGGAAGTGGCATATCGACAAGTTACTGAAGAGCAAGTGAGGGTATAGGTTTGCAGGATTAGCTACTTGGAGGAACTACCTGTTGCATAAGCTTGCCTCACATACTAAGTGCAAGTCATACCGCTCTTGTAATGAGAAGGGACTGGAAGATAAAAAGTGATAGTGCGCTTCTAGCTCTGTGCTAAAATCTTCATATGGACCAGAATTCTATGTACCACTTAAGAGAGTGAACGGTAATGGGAAATCTTGCTGGAGCTCACAGTCAAGAGGCAAGACCAGGCCCTCAGAAGTGCCAGTTTCCCTTTACAGTGGTTGATGAGTTGGGTCTGGATTTGTTTTTGGACCCTATGGTAATCCAGAAATGTTGCCTTCGGTGAGTGCTAGTGGCTTTGTTCCTTTCCACCCCTATTCTAGCATGAAGTGCTGCTTGTGCTTTAGGGGGGAAATGATCCCAGAGTAATATGTGTGAGGAGATGGAGGCAGAATAGCTGCTTCTGTAAATGCTGCCTATAGGCTAACCGTGCGCTGGTGAGTATTTTCTATTGATCGCTTTTTAAATTGCACAGAGCCCCTCTTTCTCTTTTGTGTGATGCAAGACCATCTCCCCCAAACCTTAATTTACTGCCTGATAAATCATGGTTTCCACTGGGTACATTTGGAACTAAAAAAAATGAATAAATAGATAACTAATCTGTCCCAGAAACAGCACATCTAGGATAATTTGAAGCAATTATTAAAAGCCTTGTCCAGGTTTGCAAGTAAACTTCATTCTCAATAAATGATAATAAATTTAATTTGACAGGAACTTGCAGCAAGTGTATTCAAATCTGTTCAATTGAGCATGAAATACTCTTTGTAGTAATACACAAAGAATTCCAGAAGTGGCCGATTGGGCCTCAGCAAGCGGGGCAGTTAATTATAAGTGGGAGAGTGTGGAATAAAAAGTTGCAGATTGCATTTTCTCCACTTCATTAGAAACAACTGAGTTGAGCATTCCTTGATTTCCACTCTCTTGAACAGGAAGAATTTTTTTCTTCTACTATTTACAATTATAATATTCAATCTTGAAAGAAGAAACAAAAGCCTAATGTCAACTTCCCAAACCAATTCTAAAAAATCCTAGAGCTGGAGGGTCTAATGGCTTGAAATGTGTGTGTACTTTGGCCCCCCGCCCAGAAGAGTAAGTGCCCTCATGTGTGAAAATAATGTTAATGCTGGTTATGGGCTGAAATCCCAGTGGAAAGAACATCAGCTGCAACAAATTGTCCGGTTAAACAGACTGGAATACTGCCAGTTCTAGAGCTAGGACACCCTTCTTCTTACTCTTCAGGGCTGAAGTTTACTGCAGGTACCAGCTACCTAACTCCAATTAGGATAAAAACCTACATCTTAACAAACTAGTGTGCTTATAAGAGTTTAAAATAACATGGTGCTGTCAAGCCAAGTGCATTTCCCAGGCTCTCCACTCTGTAGTTTGAGCTGGGGAACCACGTTCATTGGCCAGAGTGCTTGGAGACTGACTGAACCTAGCATGGCTATTCAAAGGCACAGGGATCTCTAGGTTTTTATCACACGATTTGTTTGAATCTCTTTCCTCCTGTAATATAAATACACAGACCAGTACATAACATGCTGCCTAGTTACTGACAGTTATAATAGCTTAGGCTCATTGAAAATTAGTGGATTTAGATGATGGAAGTAAAGCTACATTGGTCCCTAAAACGTGAATAACCTTCAGTTGGAAAGCAGTGAAAGCGCAGTTCTGCAGTTTGTCCTGGATATGAATCAGGCGGTATTACAGTGTTGAAAGACAGTGTGTTATGCTGTAGACTCACAGAGCTTATTCTGAAGATCTTTGCTTTCTCATTTTCCATGCCAACTAAGATGCATGTTGCTCTCAAAAGATTACAGAGCTAGCAGCATGTGTATCAAGCTCTGGGGAATAAATAAGAACTTGAAAGAAAACAACCTTAGGGTGTACTCATAACTGCACCAATCATCCTGCCAGTTGAGCCATGAAATAGCTTTTGTTCTTGCTTTAGAGGAAATGTTTTCTGTTCCAGGCAAGTCCAAAGCTTCTTTGCAGGAGGGAAATAGCAAAGTCTGCAGAACAGAATTGAATTTCTATTATTATAAAGCGTGGAAGAGGATACCAGGCTTATGATATCCTGTTGTGGTATGCACGCTAAAGCTAAATACTCGGAATAGAAAATTGATTTTTAATAATTAGTTACGATCCTCAGTGGAAGAAAATGATGTTTTTGGAAATTTTCTGAGTCAGGCATTCCAGAAACCAACTAACCAAAATGTTTCTGAATCAAAGTATGCTCTCCTGGACAAGCAGTTGCTGAACTTGGTGTCTGGAAAATTTATTTTTCCTCTTTCCTCCTTTTTCCTTTTTCTCTTACAAGAATTTGCATGTTAGACTGTTTTGTAGAAGCAACTACTTGCTGTTCTGCTCCTTATAAATGTGCATAGGTCTCAAAAAAAAAAAAAAAAAAAGACAGAAAAAATTGAGCCTTTCATAAGCTGGTGTTCTAAGCAGACATTGATGCTATGTTGTAAGTTTGGA
>Ga0181612_150015_pt1 | contig 21290 bp, 12 predicted proteins | sample HoacroProtozoa21_FD_119630 | JGI IMG/M metagenome (GOLD analysis project Ga0181612, IMG submission 119630) | Hoatzin crop microbial communities from Cojedes, Venezuel. Combined Assembly of Gp0051906, Gp0051904, Gp0051908
ATTCTGTGATTCTGTGATTCTTTGCACTCCCCCTTCAGATGGGAGCCTTCTCTTCTCCAGGCTGAAGAGTCACAGCTGTCTCAGCTTTTCTTCATAGGAGAGATGCTCCAGTCCCTTCACTGATTTCATGGCCCTTTGTTGGACTTTCTCCAGTATGTCCATGTCTCTCTTCTACTGAGGAGCCCAGAACAGGACACAGGACTCCAGGTGTGGCTGCACCAGTGCTGATGTTGTAGTAATGTTGTAAAAGTGTTCCATAGTTCTTTTCATGCTTTCTCTTTAAGGCTACAAATGTGATAACATCTAGGGAATGACATTAATTGTAATGCATATCAGATTTCTGTATTAATCACCAAGGAGTACAAAAAAAAGGGACAACTGTGGCATTTTTTGGTCATTATTACAGTCACTTACTCACCCCCTAGTTCTGTAAAAGTTCTTTGCCACTCTCAGAAATTACCCTTTTTCTTTCTGTCAAGGCCATTCTGTTCAGTGCTGGTAAACTGCAAAAAGAGTTGTCAGGTTTCTCTTGTGATTGTTTTCCTCTTTTGTTTCTTGGTTGGCCACAAGGCTTGATACAAAAGGAGTGTCATCACAGGAGCCATTTAATGGGCTTGTTTTTCACCATCCTAACTACATGCCTGGGTAACAGAAGTCAGTAAGATATCAGTACATTTCAGAATAATTTGTTTCCTTACTGATCCTGTGCACTTCCTCATTGTACCTTCTCCTCCCTTTCCAGCTTCAAAATTCATCCTAGACCTTTTGTTTCCAAGATACTCAGTTAGCATCCTTTTTTCCTCATTAAGTGCCCTGGACTCAAACTCTATTAAAAATTGATCTTGTAATAATCTTGTGAATACTCTGTCTTGCTCAGAAGCTGCTCTGAAAAATCTTCACTGTGAATAGTAACAGGCTTTCCTGCCTTTACACATACCCTAGTATTAGTATTCTTTCAGTGGGAATAAATAGTACTGTAGGAGTAAACTAACTCTCTCTTACATTGGCATGAATCTGTTTTGTGGAGCATCCATAGAGACAGTGAAATTTATCTAGAGGGATATTTGGGAACAAGACCCAACACTGCACACAATCTAGTGAGGCAATAACGAGATGCAACATTAGACGTTTTATAGCGAGCAATGAGTGAATGACACTTGAAAATATAACTCGTCAGTGACAAGCTGTTTAGTTTGCCATAGATTTTTAATTTAATGTTGAAAAAAACCCTGTACATAAACTGCATACACATTTTTCTTACTCCAAATAGCCATCCAGAAGTCTGAAGATCCACATTCAATAAAAGCTTACAGTGCAAGTAAAGGACTTGCGTGTTTTCTAAGCCTGGACTTGTAATATTAGATAGTCTGCATCTAATTTTCACTTTCTAAGTCCATCTCTGTAGCAAGCTTGAAGCTCAAACCCAAGCCTTCTCCAACAGCAAGAAAATTCCAGGTTTTGAGAAGCTAAAAAGATTAAAGTTCGCAAAGGTATCTGTACTAGAACATATTTTGTTCATACACCCCTATACTAGGAGGACATTTGGCTGTGACCATTGCATCTGAAAGTATTCCCTATAAGAAGAAAGTACAACTAGGCACAAAGTCAAAGCAGGGGAAATAAAAAAAGGTGGATATTATCTGTTATACAAACGCACTAAGTCTTGGTTTTCAGTAGCGTAAAGGAATGCTATCAGTGTAGAAAGAATCCCCAAATCTTAAAATTTGAGAAGTTATTTTTATCTGGAGATAATAACAATAACAACAGACTGGTCTGTTGCACTTGAAAGATTTAAATTTTCCCTTTGTGTGACATTCATTTTTATATATATAAAAATATTAAAAATGCATATAAATATATATTGGTGTGTATTTATTTCCCTTAATACTGCATTTTTTTTAAATGCTGTATTCACATCAGTCTCAAAAGAGCCTTTGCTGAGGCATCCTTACTAAGGAAGAATAAAATTTCATGGTATGAGTATTACTGTTGAATAAAAAAAGAATAAGTAGTGGAAAACATCAACAGAAGCACAACAGTATACTTTCTAGTTGAATAATACACATTATGCTTTCTAGGTGAATAATACAGAAGGCATTTATGTTTGATCGACTGCATTAGAAAGGTAAAGCAAACCCGAGAACATTCAGCTGTTCAGAATCAAAACTTTCAGTTATATGTACAAGTATGTAAAGAAAGAGTATAGGTACATTTTGTGTCCTGTGACATGCAGAATTCCGTACACAACCTAGAATGATTGCTTCACAGAACTCCCACACCCATAAAAACTCCCCTCCGTTCCCCAGACCTCCTCCACCAGTTTACCTTCTCGTTACTCAGTTGAAGGACTGGAAAAATTTCAGAAATACAGCCAAACTTCCAGACTGTAAAATCGTGTACCTACTGAAAGGAAAAGGAGCCGCAGGCGTGTGGTTCATCCTGATGGTGTACCTGTGTTTTTTCTTAGACTTGCTGCTCACCCGGCATGAGCTGAGTATGAGGACTGGAGTGTCAGTGGCATGTGGTACCTCACTTGCTTCCAGAACTTGGAATTGGATGACTGTGGGTGCACAGTGTGCTGCTCTTTCCATTTGATGGTACCTTGCTGCTTAATAATAAACCTAAGAGATTCCTGAAGCTTCTCATAACTCCCAATCATCTCCATTTCCAGCAGGATCACCTTTGTATCGTTTTGAATAAGGGCATTGTATAAAGCAATGTGTTGATCATACGCAGGTTCTTTACAGTTAATCAGCTGGTGTGTTAGAAGGATGATCAGCCGTCTGCTCTTCTGCATCCTCTGCTCAATTGCACTGGCTGTATCTAGGAACATACAGGAAAATGATGAGACCCTGATATTTCTTTTACAAACTCTTTTGTTTTTAGGCACTTCACTTTCGTTGCTTTTTAACCAGAAATAACTTCTGTCTCACTTCAGTCTGGCACAGTTTATTCAGAAGAAAAAGAGCTTAAAAAAAAAAAAAAAAAACCCAAACAAAACAAAACAAACACCAAAACTCCAAAGCTTTCCTGTCAAATGTTTTCTTTAGTTGAAAAATCAATATTTTCACTGCTCTTAAGAATTGTTAGGATTTTCTAATCCAGCCACCTAGGGTCAAATTCAGTAGTTCTGGATTGCATCAAATTTCTGCTTGATCATTAGTCTCCATGTAAGAAATCATGTTCTATCTAGTTTAGTGCTTTACAGTCTGATCCTGCAATATTTACCCGTGAAAACTTCTCATTTGGAGACTTCTGGGTGACTTAGTTCTAAGAGGTTTACTTACCAGCAGAGGGAGTGTTAATTCTCCTGAGCAATAGCATGCTAATTTATACACTAACCTGTGCATTGGGTCGGCATCTGCCCTGCGGGAGCGGATCCAGACTTGCAGGGCACTTGTAAATCATCACAACTAAAGGTGTTTTTCTTTCCCACTGCCACGTTAGGGAGAGCTGATGAACCTCAACTGAGACCAGGATGTTGGAGTTGTGGAATCTAGCAAACTCAAGAGCCAGCATGCTATGGGAGAAGCTTCTGGGCCAGCTTGGGACGGTCCACATCAAGCCTCCAGGAGCTGCTTTTCTCAGTGACCTGCTGTGAGGTCTGTGGGAGGAAGGCTGCAGATGAATTCCTGTGCAGTGAAATGCTCATCCCAGTTAGAAGAGTTTCCTGTCGTCTGTAGAATCAAAGCTGGAGTTGTTTTGGTGGGAGCATGTGATGCTGGGCCAAAAGAGAGAAGGTGGGAGCCAAACTAAGGAAATTCAATGCAACAATTATCTAAGCCACTGATTTGCAGATGTCATCAGCCAGCTGCATATGCATCCTTTTTTCCTTCGCTGGGGGCTGCCAGCCCATTGCAAGGATCTTCTCAGTCTCAGAGAGGCCCAGCTTTTTCAGCTCCTGGGTCAGGAAGAGAACCCTTTTGATGACTTCTCTGTCCTATTTCTTGGCTCTGAGGGTATTCTGTGAAAACAATTGGCCTTTCTGTGAAGTTCACGAATTCAAACTCCTTTAATTTCCTTCTTCTTTTTCATTAAATTTTCCTGATGTTGGGAGAATAGATCCTTTGGAAGGTGAGAAAAACTAAGGTAAGCAGCTACTGTCCTATGCTTAGTTCCCATAATAACAACACTTTTAAAAAAAGACCTTTCTCAGTTTTGAGGTACCGTCCGTTGTGCTCAGGACTGAAAGACCTTGGGAGGTATTCACTTCTCCACTTGGATTTCTGATGTCATACTTGTGGCAAGAGGAAAGATGGGGCTGCATGCTGCAAATACTTTAACCACAGGATTCAGTGCACCCTGTTTTGTGAATGTTAGAAGTTTATATGGGCTGAGAAAGTGACAGAAAATATTGTGAAAGAAAAATCCATCAGCAACTATTAGACACAAAATTCAAGCATCTGCAGTCCGTATGATGCTGGGAGAAGACATTAGTGGAATTAGAATATAAGCTCGCCCTGTTCTTAAAGACTTTTCCAGTCCTTTGCCCATAGCCACTGCTGAAGGTAGAACACTTGGCTGCACAGAACATTGCTCCAGTGAAATACGATCAGTCCTCTGTTATTTGCTCATGTTTTTGTGTGTTACAGATACAGCAGCGCCAGCAGTATTTGACTAGATCCTGCAGCAAGGAATGCAGTTGGCAGGACGATGAGACCATGAGAAGAACGGAGTAGAAGGTGATGTTGGTGAAAAATCTTGGTTTGCTGGGTAATACTTGCATTTGTACCGTTTCAGGCAACTGTTAGGTTGTAGAAAATGCCATTAATTGATAAGACCAGGAAACAAAAAGAATGCTAGTTTAGCGAAGCATAATGGGAGTCCAACAGCTAGGCAGTGCTGTTTATCACTTGAATCATTCTGTTTAACTTTCCTTTCTACTGGAAGAGCACAAGTTTCAAGTAACAAAGCTTTCCCCTGGAACTAAGAGTCATGAGCATGTCTTGAAATAACAATGCCATTTGATGTCCTCACTGCATTTTTTTTTCCTGGAAATATATGGAGTTTTACAGTGAAAAAAATGATTCATCAAATGCTATAATATGTGTTCAAGAAGGATCAGAATAACCCGAAGCAGCATTTCCTGTTTTACTCTGTTTACCGTATTTTAATTGTAAGGTTTTGGAAACCTGGTAACAAAAAGCTCAAGATCAGAAAATAAACAAGAGTGGGAAGCGTATGGGTAAAGTCCATCTGCTTGGAAGCAGAGAACTTTCAAGTATTCCCAGTGGCAGGCAGATTCGGAATAGCTTTTCCACCCAAGTGAAAGCATTTTGGGACGTGAAAACAGACAACGAAGAGAAAAGCTGAAGGCTGGGAAAATAGGCAGAAAGAGAAAAAGAAGGACGGTGGTCAACTGTTGGGACATTTTCAGAGTTTTGATTAAATCAGATTGAAGAAGTCAAACAAAAGTTACTCGATGTCCAAAGCTGGCTTGGTGAGTCTTGTGTTTGTTACTCCTGGGTTACAGGCATCCATTCATGCCTTCATACAGTAAAAACGTCTTTGCTTTCATCCAATTTGTTAGAGCCCTTGTTAATCCCATAGTCAGTTCCGTGCCATGCTCAGTTTTCTTCAGGATTGTCATCTATAAACCGCAGTTTGAGAGTAGTGTCCCGAAAGAAAATATTGGGCAGTTCCTAATCAGCTTAAGAGGTGGCATAAGTTTTTGTCATTGACAGTTTTGTGAGCTACTGTTAGTTCCTTGTTCTGGATCTGGGAATGGTCTGGCTCAGCAACTCTTGCAGCTTTTTTTACATGCTTGTTGCAGTGGCTATTCTGAAGGCCAGGCAGCACTTTTGCTACTCTCCAGAAGAGAAGGGCGTTGAAGACCTCAGCCCTGGCTCTGGGCAAATGGATGACACTTGCCCAATGCAGATGATTTCAGAAATGTGCAACAGAAAATGTGCCACCTCTGGCTTCATGCCTGCTTACTGACAGGGACAGAAGATCTGGTCCACAGCATAAGCAGAACACAAGATAAACAGACAAGTCAGGTCTGGAGGAAAGCACATAGCACCTAGATGGCAACAATCATAAAAGATAGTGTAGAGGTGTCCATATGGAAATTAGGACAGATTAATTAACGTGATTCCATTCTGGAAGGCAAGGAATAATAAAGAATACCAGCTCTCTCCTGAATTAGCACTGGGAATTGTGTGAAGTGAAAGTAGGTCACATCAGTGAACAGAAGCTGAACTGACTCTAACACCCTTGCAAGAGGTTGAAAAAGCCTGAGTGATAAAAGCAAGGTTAATTCCTCAACTTTGTGGTTTTCTCCTCTTCTGTGTTTTGCAGACCTACTCACACGCAGTCTGGTTGTGGCTTTGCCCAGATAATGGCTGTGCAGAGTTATGCTACCCAAAGACAAGATGTATGTTTAAAAGAGTCACACTTGGGTCACATTTCCTGCATGACCCAAGAAGACGATAAACAATCTGCGCCCTTGCCCTGCAGCTTGCTTTTCTCACACGCTGACAAGCACAGGGGGACTTTGTGCCACCCTGCCTGAGACAGCAGACACACAGTTGCTGAGGAGACGAGCAGCAAGCTCGGGAACATGAAGGGACCTCCTATACCCCTAAAAGGGACTAGAACCACAATTTGCTCAAGCTTGACAAGTCATTCAGTGCATTATCTGATCTGAAACTTACCTTCTCCAGGATATATATCTCTCCCATAAATACACAGGTTATATCCACATTTAATTTCTAGAATATCTGGCATGATTTGGTAAACAAAATACTCCACAAAATTAGCTTCGTTGGTGTGGCTTCTGGGGTATATAACATATGCATCATATATCTTCCCATCTGTAAGGCAAAACAAGAGGAAAATGTATTGTGTTAACATGAACTAGAGCTGTCTATTGCAAAAGCTAAAAGAGAAGTATAAACATCAGTCTTCGAAATAGATCTAAGTAGAAGTTCCTGCTAATCTGAATAATGTAGATCATCAGATGCATGCCTGGAAATTAGAGACTGCGCACGTTTGTTGCTTTCCATGCTCATTTGCTATGTCCTGCGTGTTTGTAACTTTGGAGGACCTGACCTTGGTGTTGTGAAGGCTGTATCCCAAAGTATCCAGAGTAAGAATTCAATTGATTGTTACATGATAGCATGAAATACAGATGAAGCACAGCATTTGTTATTTCAGTAATACAATAAGCTGTTGACAGCCTTCGTCTTTCAGGACGAGACACTTCACTTAAATTCTTCCACCTTGAAGAAGTTTATTCCCCCAAACAATACTAGTACCTTTCTATTTGGCTTATAAAAACTGTAGTGCTCTAACACATGCCTGTCAACACATTAGCCAGCAGGCTGGTTCCTTTGCTTTGGAAAGCATGTAACAAGTACAGTGAGTAGCACTGTAAACTGGATTTTCACTGCCATTGAATGTTCCATGGCAAATATTTTTGTTAAAAAAATTGAAACCAGGCCTGAATCCCTCTTTTATGTAACACATCACTACAGAACCCAGGAAATAAGGGAATGTCCAGCACTAGCAGAGCTATGTATGCCCCCTCTTACCTAAACAATTTCAGAAGGTGTAAGAAAGCAAAGGATCAGGCTCAAGTGTCATATGAGTTAGTAATCAACTATCAAATAAATTCATATCCATATGATTTGCTTTTTTTGCTTTTTTTAGACTTTCTTGCTCAATTCTTACTCACCATCCTTGACTGGGTGGGGCTGAAATATCTCCCGATACAGCAGGACGATATCCACTCGGAAGGACTGATAAAGGATAACAGACACTGCTATTGCAACTAGCAGAACGAGAGATCCTACGATCAAGAGGACGTTGGGAAGACCCACTGCAAAGAAGGTGAACATATTGTTAGCCGTAGAGAAGTTAACCCATGGGCTGAAGCCTCAGCCTCTCATATCCTTACTTCTGTTGCAGCTGTAAGGAGCTCACAACAGAGATGACAAAGCTTTTCCTTTCCCCAGCTGCTGTAGCCAACACAGAGATCCCTAAACTAGAAGCATACCAAGCAGAATATAATTAACATTTACTTCCATTGAATCCAGACCTACCTACACTAAATACCACAGCTGACAACTATGTTTAAGTATTTTTGTAACATTATCAAAGTGTTGATAACACAACCAGCAACAATGTTCAAGAAGTACTTCATAAGGCATCTAAGCCTACACATCACAACCATAAGTGTCCACAAAAAGACAAGCGTAGGCTTCTGGCGTAGTTGCACAAATAGAGTACAGAGAAATATGTGCAAATAATGTAATCTGCAAGATAAGAACAAAGTACACAAACCAAACAGGAAAATAGAACATATCGTAGTCACAAAAATAAAATAAACTGTGCTGGAGGCAGATGACGTTCTCCCCTGCTTTTTCCTTTGAAGAGGGTCAAGGAGCATAAAATAGCAATGACAAGTAAGGAAAATTTGGAAAGAAAGGAGCCACTCACTTTAGTTCCAGCTTCCCTCATGGAAGAGCTCTTGAATCTGACCACCTCTGCCTCGGAGATGAAGAATTATCAAGGATAGATTCAGACTAGATATAAGGAACAATTTCTTTACGATGAGGGTGGTGAAATACTGGAACAGGTTGCCACGTGAGGTGGTAGATGCCCCATCCCTGGAAACATTCAAGGCCAGGCTGGACGTGGTTCTGAGCAACCTGATCTACTTGAAGATGTCCCTGCTCATTACAGGGGATTGGACTAGAGGACCTTTAAAGCTCTCTTCCAACCCACACTATTCTACAATTCTATGATTCTATGATTCTAAACCTAAAATAGAATATTGAAAAGTAACTTGAAAGGGTTTGAAAAAATAAACCTCTTACATGTGGGTGGACTAAAAAGAAGCTGAATTACATCTACATCTCTGCATTGCATCTCTGAGATTGAAGAAACCGTGCAAATTCTTTCTTTTTTTTTTGTAATATTAATTCTCCTATTTGGTATCAAAAGGTATAATGAAGGGCAGCTTGGTTCATAAGTAACTCATTTTTCACTCTTCCTCACTAAATCTGAATTATATGTTTTTTCTACAACACAAAAGCATGATGCAGTAATATAATGAGAAAAGCAATAATAATTACACAAGTGACAAGAAGAAGAAATGAAAGTTTTTTAAAAAAATTACATAATGGAATGCATCCAATTGCATAAAAAATATGCAAACTACATTTATTTAAAACACAAAGGGAGATTTAAAAAAGTAATTAATTAATTACAAATTAGTTATTAAATTGAATAAAAGGCAAGAGACAATCTAGTTACTGAGAGATTGATTTTATACAATTTTATTTAGATTTCACCTAAATGTCTTAAATTATTTTGTCCCCAATTTCTTTACACAAGTCTGAACAATGTAGGACTGCATGTACCTTATTTTTTCACTACCAAAGCTCTCATTACTCTGGCAAGAATGTTATTTTGGTTTCCTGTAGTTTCTTTAAACACTTTTCTTTTACCGACCTAGCTTGTGAGCTCTTTCACTGTAATTCATGTGGAGCAAAAAATGTCAACACATAGGGATGTACAAAACATTTAAAGAAAACAAAAACATACTTGACTCAAATCCTCACTAGTCCAAAACAGTCCAATAGTTTTGTTATAGTCATTGGCAAATAATTATTTAGAATATGCTCAAAGGTTCTGTGAATCTTTGTACAACTGCTACTTGTAGTGCTGCATATAAATGTTGAAGTTCACATCCACAAGTAGGATATATTCAATTTTACCATAGTCTTTGAGGGGTGTATCCCTAGCCCTTAACATATTACCTAGAGTGTTCCCCTAGCCCTTAGTTTGACTATCTTAGTCATCCCTCTACTGTCTATTCCTGATATTTGTCTTCCTGACATTCTACTCTTTATGACCTTTTTCCCAGCTATTTACCTTTGCCTATACTTTTAGAATATTCTATACAGTAAATTTTAGGAGCTTCTGTAATACGCTTGCTCTCTTCATATGAATGAGAAAGGAAAAAAAAAACCACAACCCAAACTCATTAGTGAATGATATACAGACAAGAAATAAATTTTGTAACCAAATGCATACTAGAATTACTTCCTCAATTTCTAGTAGCTTTTTGTATAAGTTTTAATCTTTTTCTTCCAGTAGCTATAGTTCTGGGAGGCTTACGAAAATAACACAAAGAAAAAAATATTTCTTTTATTCTTACATAAAGATGGTCTGAATCCTTCCACTTGTCATGCTCTAATTCTTCTACCACAAAGGAAAATCATAATGTATGATCTTTTGTTTTAGTATTCTCATTTAAGAAGCAAACAATGAAAACACAGTGAATAAAATAGGCAAAGATCGCCTGACTTCAATTTAATACTGTTATAGTGCTATTCAGTAGTTCAGTCCCAAATCAAAGAATGTATGAGACTGGAGATGGCATGAGGTTACATAGCAAATGTCAGCAGATATATTTCATAGAGTTTTAAGGAATGTTGTAATAAGAATACTTCTTAAAATGGTTTATCAATGCAGCAAAACACAAAGAATTTCTCAGATTTTATGTGAGGATGCAGAAAACTCATATGTTTCTGAACAAAATATCTACAAAATACCAAGGGTCCTGGCCTTTTTAAATCTCAGTGTGGCAATTAATGATACCTTGGAATATTTTCAAAAAGGTGGTAAAACCTCTTTAGTTAAAACCTCTTTAGGAGTGCTTATAGAGAAAACAGAACGGCTAGTATGGAAATGTAAGATCATTTTTTCTTGATTGGCATCAAATTATTTTGTGTTTTAAATACAAAAAAAATACTGCAAATATAGTCTGCTTGAAAAGTAGGAGATACAGGTGAATAGCTGATTTTCTGGTCACTAGGAGCTATTTAAAAAAAATAGAAAATAATTTAAATAAATGTAAGTGAAAACAGCAACATTTCTTTTAATGACAAAAATTAAATAAAATTTAAGTGGATGAAGTGGAAATTCTACTTAATTAAGCTATTATATTTTGATTTTGCAGTATTCTTGGTTTATGTGGGTTTTAAAGTTTTCTAGATATAAGAACATTTTTAATTATTTAAATATTTTTTAAGATAGAATTGGAAAATATTCATTGTTGTCTCTGTCTACATCTGACTGCAGGAATAAATTAATGTATGATCCTAGTTCAGAAAAGCACTTACTAAGAATGTTCCTTGTTTAAAAATAAACATGTGAGATCTATGTGCTACATGAGATTAGAATCTAATGCATCATAAATATGTGTGGTATTCTGAAAGTCAGCAGGAGTTAAGCTCTTAATTCAGTTAAGTGCTTTTGTAAAACCAGTGCCTATATGCATGCCTAGGTCCATAAGAATGTTAGAAAAAAAGCAGTCTTTTATATCCTGCTATTTAATTTACATGAAAATGGGTTTCAAATATTGTTTAACATAACAAAATTAGGTTGCTTGCATATTAGAGAATAACAGATTTATCAACAGGTCTCTAATATAAAGCACTCAACCTTTATCAGCACTAGGGAACAAGTTCTTACAAGAGTGTAAGAGTGTAAAGAACCAGCAGAATTCCCTTACCATGAAGTAAAAGCTATTTTAACATGTACCATTTAGGGCAAAATGTTATCTTTTACAGGGAGGATGAAGTACGAGAAGAAAAGAGGTTATGGTATCTGCACGTGAAACTCGAGTCTTTTAAATATAGCTTCATTGTTACACCACTTTTGCAAGGTTTCTTGCCTAGTTATATAGGGTAACATCCATCTTTGTGAAGGGAAAAATAAAGAGTGAAATCGCCAAAGACCCTTTTGCTTTCTTCCTTTGGAAAAGAGAATGAAGAAAATAAAATATAGGATCTTCATTTGACAATTCTGTGCATGTTTATTTACTTTGACAGAAGTTAAATATCTTGATAATAACTGTTTAAGTTTGGTTTTATTTGCTTTTTTCTCCTTTGCACTTTTTTTAGAACTTAGAACAAGTTCAAATTTTTAAGAGTTAGCATAGAATGATTGCTGCTGCAACACAGGGATCAGAAGAGGGGACTGAGTTGTGTGGCTGGAAAGAGCAACAAAAATATCCACACAGCTAAATTCCTTCAAACAGATTTAAGAGTTTATAAAAGATGCAGAAACTGAGTGGGGGATTAGTTAACCTTTTTATTATTAACCTTTCCTCCAGTTATTCCTTCCAAAGAGTTTGTCCTCGCACAAAAAAAAAATGTGTATGGTCATCTCTAGCAAAAAGTACCTTCTTGTACGTTTCTTTGGTTTTGATTTAATGCAGCACAGCGAAGTAATGCACCTTCAATGCACCTTCAGCCTGCTCTGCAGTGCTCAAGCTGTCATACCCTGAGTCCCTTCTGGACACAGCTGCCAATCATGCTAAACCTTGTGAATGGTTTAGTGACACAGACAGATGTTCACAAAGAATGAGACAGAGACCACCAAACTCACTTTGTGAATTTAACAGGATTTGAACATAGGCCTCCAGTGTGAAAGTCTAGTTCATTAATCTGGTAGTTTCTTTCAACTGTATTTTTATAAGAGATTTTTGTAAATAAACCACCTCAACCCCTTATATTGCTGCCAACACACCAAAGCAAGCACTCTTAGCCTCATTCCAGCTTTCAAACTCTGTATCCTTCTTTATGATTGTGTGTAAATTTAGAAAATGGCATTTCATACTAAGCTCTGAATGGTGTTTCTCAAATCTTTCAGTGGGAGAGAAATATGTCATTGAGGTTTAAATATAATAGTTTAAACAGGAAAAAAAATCAAGAAAAGGAAGTATCTTAATACAGGAAAACAAGAACTGAACAGTCTACGAAAACTTACAAGACAAAAGCTATTCAAGTGATAAATACTTACATAGGTGTGACTTTCACTTAGATAGGAAACCCAACAAGGTTCTTGATAACTACAGTAAGCTGAAAAAGCATTAAGAAATTTTAGCTGTGGTATGGTAAGGCCATAAACATAAAACAGAACAAAAAAGTAGCAGCGACTCTGCAGCAGCAGTTCTGTTTCATATAACACTGTATTTTCTTCGGGTATAAGCACTATTTGTTTGAGACGGCTTTTTGAACTACACTGTTTTCCCCAAAAACTCACTCAGCCATCCCTATGGAAGGTTTTTGGCTTTTATGAGACTGTCTATAACACATACTGAAGGAAAAAAGTTCAGATTTCCATACACTGTTTTTTATTAAGTATTTTGCTTGGTATTTTGCAGAACAAGAAACCTACATGCCTGTTTGCTGAGACAAAGCTGAGGCAAAACCCGGACAAGAACTTAAATCCAGCAATGGTAAACAGTATCTAGTTTTCAGATAATTGTAAGCATAACACTGAAGGTCAACTAAATCATCCAGGCATGATTTTCTCTTCCAAGGATACTTCTTGGCTCTTTTAGACTTGTATACAGCAGTTAACCTGTGTGCAAACTTGTATTGGAGGCTGGAGTGCATTTGCTCTTTAAGGAAAATTTAGCTATTCCTCAGAGGTCTAGGAGAATCCATAGGTTTAATTCGTCTCCACACATGTGGAAAGTTAAGCACATAGGAATGAGATTAAAAAAAAAAGAATCTTCAGCAAGCAGCTATCTAAATTAGTGAATACAAATCGAAAAGGCATGTCTCCTCCATCATCTTCCACCGCAGAATTTTTCTTCCACTGGAGGTAAAGATTCATAAGACTGAGCTTTCTATTTGAACTGAACTCTGTTTCTTCTTTATATGTTGTAGTTACAAAGGAATTTATTAAGTAATTCAATAATCACAGTGTTAATCCCTACTTCAAGAAACAAAGAAAAACAAAGAAATTTTGAGAGACAGTATTTGAACATCTCCTACCTCCCAATGAAGAGTTCCAGTTAGAAGTGGGGAATAATTGCTCTGTCTATCACACTGGACGCTTGTATTTTTAATAGAATGTCCAATAAGGAGGAGAGAGACTTCATGACACAGTCATCATGTTATTTCCTTGAAAAAGGGAGAAATAGACTCCAAACCATCCTCTAATAATTCTTTAAAATTTATATTAGATGCAGTTATTCGAGAATAAATTTAATCCCTTAACTTTCTGAATTTTTATCTAGCGACTGTAACATTATGCTACCTGTTTTACTTTACCTCAAATAATTCTTTATTATGGAATGGAAAAAGAAATCATTTAACCTCAGTCTCCTAGAACACAGTGTCAATGATAACTACAGACAGACCACAGGCAACAGCTTGATTTCAGACACAAATGAAACAATTATTGAAGCAAAAGAGTTATATACTATATCTGGAAGGAATACATTTTCATACTTTCAATTCTAGAAAAGGCTTCTTGCTTTGAAATGGAAATAATTTCCTAACGTAAAGTAGATAATTACACACTCCATTAAACAAGTAATTAACAGATTACAATTAAAAAAAACAAAACTTGAAAATGAGCAATTCAGATACTAAATGCAAAGCACACTGTTATAATTAGCATAACACTTTTTGAAATGGATTAACAAATAAACAATGAAAACGAAAAAAAAAAAACCAACCTTTTTTACCTGTTTTCTCCATGCAAATCATAGGCAACAAATAGCATCTTATGAACTAAAAAAACCGGTAGCATAAGAACAACTTAGGGAAAATAGATCATGTTAAATTACTTTAGAATAATAAATAAATAACCTCTTAATTCCCCGGAAAAAGTAGCTAAAAGTTTTGGAAGATTACTACTCTATATGCATCATACTGAAAGCATTCATTGTATGAAGAAAACAAAAGGTCAAATGCTGCTTTTTACAAGCTAATATGCTTCTTCTATTAGCTTGAAGATACATTTGAAATTTTACCTACCACTATTCTAAATATCAGGAAAAGCTACCATAATGAAGAAACACTATCTGATGCTTAATGCTTCCATGTCTTGGGTTTCTTTCGTATACTTGATGAAGCTGCTCGAAATAAAAGTTAATATGCCAAGACAGGATAGCGAAAGGCATGAATGGGTTTATGCACAAATTTCTTCACTGCTTTCACTCCAGCTAGCACATATTGGCCACCTGTCTATTCCACCAGTACAAGATGTGTACTTTTCAGCTACTGCCTTGAAGCAGTGTTATGTCTGCTTCAAAATTAAGGAAATGGACTTCAACAGGAGCCAGATCCTTTGTATATATGTATATATAAAGGTATACTATACTATTGTCTTTATAGTTATCTGGTTTTATGTGTTGAACAAGTGCTAAATATGAACTGTAGACAAAAAATGATCCAAAGAGAATCTAGTTTAAACTCTTTCCAAAGATGGTTAATTTAGCTGTTCTCCTAGATTCTCATTTTAATCATCATTTTGCTTCCAGAATATTAAAAATTCTTCTACACTAACAATTCTTTTAACGTACCAGAAGATTTTAACTAGTCAAAAATTATTTTCAAATATTTTTTGTTCCACAAAAGGGAAGAATTAGAATAAGTGCTAATATAATTTCCATTATGTTTATTAAATCAAAAGAATTAATATTGGAAGCGTTTTTTATCAGAAAGAGAGTAGAATTAAATAAATAGTAAAACAGAGCCTGCAAATCCAGAACTTCAGGAATATATTTTGAGTGAGGTCCAAACCACAAAAAATATTCATGTTCTGTCACCTCCTTTTTTTAATTTTATTTTCTATGAATTCTTGAATTCAGCTACTGGCAACCCAATCTTACTTGGTTTATAGGACCTGACAACCAGAGCCCATGGCAATATGGCTGCACAGGAGCAATGCTGTGTTGAATGCATTAATGTCATTATAAACTGAACGATTCTCTTGCTAATGAAGTTGACTTCTTCTGGTGTTGTTGCTAGCCAGGGCAGCAGAGAAATTCAAATATCCCAGAACCACTCAAGGCTTAATCTGCATTGAAACAGAGAGACTACCAAAAAAATTTAAAATGAAAATTGAAGTATTCTATAATATTGTACCAAATGCCATATCTATGAGCAAAGAAGACTGCAAATTTTATAAAAAGGAATTCTTATAGGGCAAATATGATATGATACATCAGCTTGATGGGTTACTCCTGCATACAGCACACTAGTTTCTTCCACTTTCATTTATCCTATAGTTGTTTTGATGAAATACCAGCTTGTATGGCTGCAGGAAGATGAGCATGAGTTGGAAACAGAAGAGCAAAGGTAGTTATTCATCTGAGAATCAGCAATAATTGTAACTTCCTTTTTTTTTTTAACGTCTGATGAGAAATGTTAACACCTAATGAGCTGTGTTATAAGGCTTAGTAAAGGTCACAAAGGTCAACAAACAACATAGTTTATGAAATCAAGAAAATAAAGCTTTCATTAGTTTCTTTCTCACATGTCTTTTCCTTCCTTATCATTCTTTCTTGGACCACTTTGACCATTTAAATGTTATCATAGATGATACTCATCCCAAGATCACGCATGAGAGTTACAGCAATTTTAAAGCCTGTTTTTCATTCTTCCGGGTATTACAGAAGGCTACAAAAGAAATGTGATAATGCATTTAGAGGTGCATTCTCTTACTGTATTGTATCTTTTTCCTCTGTTAAGGAATGATTTATACGAAATTATAATTTTCTACCAAACTTCAGGAATGTTAAGACTCTGAAAAGATGAATGCTTGAAACTAATTTCATAATCAGTTTGAATTTAGTAAACACAAAAGCCTATATAAATACATACACATAAATGGCAGCAAGGGCCACTTTACTCAGTAGATTGATATTGTGTTGTAAAATGTCTGAAAAGGCAAACTGGTAGCATTTTTTATTTTTTGTTTTTGTTGTTTTCAATCTGCATATATAATTCTGGACTCGTTCCATTTATGTAGCTTTCTTATTTACTAATGTTCCATTTCTCAACAAGTATAGAAAACCATTATGGAATATTGTTAAACTGATTATGGTTATTAAATTCATATTAAAATAATCTATTTTATAGAGTTATTTAATTTCTGAGAATTTAGCAGAGACTTTTGGGGAAAAAAGTCTTATTCACAAATAATTCCATTCCAAATATATATTTTAATGATCTGTAAAGGGCAATTATTTTCCTAGTTGTTTCAGATACAGCTTTACTGGACCTGGAACCTTTGCTCCTGAAAAGAGAGATATTTGATCTTTAAGTATAGATCTTCCTAAAACTGTGACAAGTATATCTTTAGCATCAATTACATGGCAAAAGTTCCTAGTATTTCTATAGAAAATAAAAAAATTGATTCTATTATCTACATTTGAATTATTCATTTTGACTTCCATATTATTTTAAAAAAGAAAAGAAGTCTTGATAACAGAACCATTACACTAGGAATGAAGCAAATAGTAGCATAAGTGACTGCAACGGTCAGTCTTAGATGTTACGAAAGCCATTGTAGGCAAAATTTTAATCTAGAAAAGTGCTGTACACAGCCAGCAATTCTGATCCTCTTTCTGCACCTGTGAAAGACAAAATCCCTCTCACTTTCTATCTGTGGATTATTTTTATGATTAGTCCTCTTTTCAATGTCATACTTTGCAATAAAATAATCAAGAAGTGATTGCAAAACCACATCAAGAAACACTAGCTACAGCAGATAACGAAAAATAATAATTTTAGAAGATAAACTAATGCAAATTCACATGACACAGAATGTGGATATGTTTCAGTACCAATTTCCTCTGTGAAGACAAACATTAATAATTGAGCCCTTTTACAGACTTCAGAGCAACTCACAGACTCGATTCACTGCCTGAGGATGTAGTTTTGGAAGCTCAGTACATAAAGATAGCTTTTGGAGGAACTTCAACAGATTTCCTGTTCAAACAAAAGCAAATAATTTCTCCTACAGACAACTAAGGGAACTAACCTTCTTCTCTTTCACTACATTTGGAAAAAACAGAAGAAAAAGCAGAAAAATCCTATTTTATTTTGTATATACATTTTTTCACATAATATTTCTTTACACTTTAAATGAAATTCTAAAAGCTGTGTAAGTAATTTATTTGTTACAATAGAAGAATATATCCATTTCCTAAACCCTGGCAGTAGGAGAAAGGTATATTTTTTGGTAAAAAACATTTATCAGTTTGAATGTGAAAATTAATTTGATTTAGATTTTGAAGAAACACACTGTGAAAACGTTACAGGTAATGTCACAAAAATCATTATCAATGTATTTGAAAGTAAACCGTTACCAATTCTATTATGTGATTCTCTATTTTCTTCTACGTCACACTAGAGATGGCTCCCTCTTGCCAGAAGTAACCAAAATCCAGTGGATTCCCCAGGAACATCAATAGCCCACTTCAGGGTTGAAGGAGTTTCGCCTTTAACTCCAAAGTGGCAGATTCTGTATATTCCATTTAGATTATTAATTATTCTGTCACTGTGGTGGCTTATGCTGTAACCATTAGACATAAAAAATAAATGTGTTTTACTGCTATTGCCTGCTACTGCAAATTCTCAATGACTTAAGCACCCAAAGCACAACTTTGTTTCACAGAATATCCCAACAGATATTCTGTCCCTTGTATCGGACACTAACATGTCTGTTGCATTTTCCAATGAGATTTCAGAATGTCAACTTTATTAGAGACAGACACACAATGTTACCATACTAGAAATGTACAGTATACTTTAATTTTACAAATATCTGACATCTCTTATTGCTTTCAGTCAGACCACAGCCTCAGGTGACCTTGGCTGAGGTGTCTTCCTTAAAAATAAACACTTCTAATTTTGCAGCCAATTTTTACTGTTGATCTAAGCAAAACTGCTCGGTTAAATATTAATAAATCTGCTGGATAATTTTATAGAAGTCTATTAATTTCTGTTTATATCTGCTAGGTAGGAAACCAGTGACCTGCTCTAGTTCTGCTAGCCAGCAAGGTGTGGCATAGGCCCTCCGTGCAAACTATAGCTGCCTACTGAGTGATAGTGCAATAATTCTTCAGAATGATGTATTAATAGGAAATGTAAGATCTTCAGAAGATGTGAATATGGAGTACAGTGCTCATGACCAGATCCTGGGAGAGCTACAATCAAAATGTATTCATAGTATATAGCCTATACCTGAGTACATTGTTTGGATTGCTCTGCCAAATAATGTCAAGAAGAGTTAGGACTTTGACTTCATGTCAAATAGACAGAAACCATCTAGATTTTGAGCTTCCTGTACAATACAGGGTTTGATCTGCCTGCTGGGATCATCTGAGTGTCCTTCCATGCTCAATTCCCTTATGTATCTGAGGCTTTAACACTTTCAGTATCTTGAATATCTTGGAGCACATACATTCTTCCACAGTTCTGAAGAACTTGAACTTTAACTAATATATCTAGATGGCATTAATTACAAAAGGGAAGGATCACAAGTAACAAACTGGATATTGAAATATATTTTCTTGCTATTATACTCCAAGGCTACATCTAACTTCAGGGTAGATCTACACTGAATGTAACATACAATAAGTTCTGGACTCCTAGATGACACTGCAGCCCCATCCATCCTGTTTTCACCTTCTATAAAAACAAGAGTGTGAGGCAAAAGGAAACGGAAGAACATGTATAAAACCACATGCCTTCATCTCTAAGTGGCACTGCGGCAAAATCAATAGGGGGAAACACCGAGACATCAAAGTTGATATGTAGTTTTAAAACATTGATATATGGTACATTTTCTGTACGACATACAAATTTAATGGCACAATATGACAGAAATCTTTACCTCATATGTTAACTCTTAATTAACTCTTCAGGAGGAAGACAGAAAATATTTGTTCCATATTTTACTTAAACAAATATAAAAAAGACCAGTTGATTAGGGTGGTGTGTTAAGATGGAGAGGTATAGCCTTAGTAACACATAAATCCTTGTATTCTGAAGGGCTACTATCCCAAAGAAAAGTATGGAAACCCTAGCATTCAGATATTAAAGCCATAACAAGTTAGTACCTTAGACTAAAAAAAATCACAGAATCACAAATTAGTTGATGTTGGAAGGGACCTCTGCAGATTGTCTAGTCCACACATACCCCTCCAGTCAGGTAGGGTCACCAAGAGCAGATTGCCCCAGATGGTGGCCAGTCAGGTTTTGAATATTTCTAAGGATGGACACTCCACAACTTCTCTGGGCAATCTGCTCCAGTTCAATAAGTTTAAATGCAAAATTTATACACATTGGTAAAAGCCCTCTGAGACTTCTTGAGGCTAAACAGCCTCATCTCTCTCAGCCTCTCTACATATGAGAGATGGTGCAGTCACTTAAACATCTTTGTGGGCCTTTGCGGGATTTGCTCCAATATCTCAATATTGGACATGTAAGTCCATGTCTTTCTCATCCTGGGAAGCCCAGAACGGGAAATAGTATTTCAGGTGCATCTTATTGGTGCTAAGTAGAGAGGAAGGATCACCTCCATCAACACTCTGGCAGCCCAGGATACCATTGCCTTTCTTCACACAAGAGCATGTTGCCTGCTCATGTTCAACTTGTTGCCCCCTAGGACTCCCAGGTCCTTCTCTGCAAAGCTGCTTTCCAGCTGGTCAGTGTGAAGTATGTACTGCTGCATAGGATTATTCCTTCCTGGGTGCAGGACACTATATTTCCCTTTGTTGAGCCTGAAGATGTTCCCTGTCAGTTTTGTATCATTGGCAAACTTGCTTAGAGTGTATTCTGTCCCAACATTCAGGTAATTAATCAGTACCAGACCCAGTGTTCACCCCTGGGATACACCACTAGTGGCTGGCCTGCACTTCCACTTTATGTCACTGATCACAAACCATTGAATCCAGCTGTCCATCCAGATCTCTGTTCAACTCACTGTCTACTTATCTTGCCCGTACTTTTTCAGCTTTTCTATGATGATCTTATGAGAGACAGTGTTGAAAGTCTTACTAAAATTGAGGTAAACTATCCATTGCTCTCCCCTAACCAACCAAGGAAGTCTTCTCGTCATAAAAGGCTAAGAATAATTTCCAAACTCTTAAAGCATAAGTCATGGGAAAATTTTACAGGTCATTCAGACAAGCTTAGAGAATTCACATCATCTTTGAAGTAAGTATCTTATAAAGGCAAGAAAGCTCTGTGGAACTTTGTGGACCACATGCCACGCCCTAGCAGTCCTATAGTCGGAAAATGCACAGTTTGTGAAACATTCATCTAAGTCTTCTCATTGTATGTAATTTATCATAGAGGAAATATAGGATGTTTCATAGAATCACAGAATAGTTTGAGTTGGAAGAGACCTTGAAAGGTCCTCTAGTCCAGCTCCCCTGCAATGAGCAGGGACATCTTCAACTAGATCAGGTTGCTCAGAGCCCCGTCCAACCTGGCCTTGAATGCTTCCAGGGATGGGGC
>Ga0181612_109385_pt1 | contig 21288 bp, 11 predicted proteins | sample HoacroProtozoa21_FD_119630 | JGI IMG/M metagenome (GOLD analysis project Ga0181612, IMG submission 119630) | Hoatzin crop microbial communities from Cojedes, Venezuel. Combined Assembly of Gp0051906, Gp0051904, Gp0051908
AGACAGACTTCTCTTCCTCTTGCTACCTTTGCACAAAGTCTACTGCAAGCTAACAATATTTGCAAAGATAAACATCTGGAGTATATTAGGATGGTCAGATGCAGTTAGTGTCATCTGTCCCATTACAGATCATATCTGTGACTTAAATTGCTGAAAAACTAACCCAAGCAGCCAGTATTTTCCATGCTGAGGGCCTGGATCACTCAAGCCTTTCCTCTGCCCTAGGAGTTTCAGTCTATTTCTATCTTTCCTGATCGGCAACAAGATCTGGGATCAGAAAATCATCTGGAAGCAGAAGCAAAGAAGCAGCACCACCACCTTGACACATGGGCAAGTTCTCCTCATACCAGACTTCCCAAGACACAGGAATCCTGACCTGCTGCTCACGGGTCCTGTGGTCAGCAGTGCCTTGTTTCATACACAGCAACCACTTACATAAAGCACCAAAACATGGAAGTATGCACTTAAATTGTTTGTAGGAGAAAGTAACTGCGTAAAAGCCCCGACAATTGTCTTTTGTACTTCTCACAACAGCAGTTGCAATGAACAGAAGAGACACTTATTCTCAGACACAACTGAGCAGCTCTTCCGCCAGCTACAAATTAACAGCTATTTACAGTCAAGACCTGTAATTAAAAGGATGTCTTAATCACCTGGCTAATTTTCTGAAACAAAGAGGTATAACTGATAGTTTGGACTAGCGAAGAAGAGTCCCTAATTGGCTTTACTATTTACAAGGCTGCTTTATAGCTCCTTCATTTCTCTCTAGATGCTTCACATCATCTCAACACCAGTTGTCTAGCGAATGCTACAATCTGGACTCTAGCCAGAGGTTGTATACAAAAATGCTTGGCATTTGCTGCTGTTGTCCTTTAATAAACAGCCTCTATTCCCTCCACACCCCACCACTCCTACTGAAGCCAATTCAGATTAGATATCCTTGTAGGGCTGCATGCATCTGCTAAATGACTGTTTATCAAGCCCAGTCTCAGTTTTGAGAATACCATACACTTGCAGTAGGATTCTCCAATTTAGAACATACTAGCTTTAAAAAGTGCAGTGCAGCACATTTTCATATTTGACTTTTGAAAAGTTGCTTTGCAGCTAAAGACAAAGCCACGAAAAGTTTGAATATTTCTCAGATTCCTTCTATACCACAACAGAAATTTCTTCATTTTGGTCATCAACCTCCAGCAGCCTGGCATGCCCATTTAACATTAACACACAGAAATAATCAAAGTGAAACAACAGAACTTAGCAAAACATCAGCAACTGCAGCTTCTAAAAGAAAAAAAAAAGTCTGCAAAGCTGTTCATCACAACTTCACATCTTACAGAAATGAAAGAACGTAGTGAGTTATGTGCACATTGCAAAGGCAGCACCGCTTCTCTGGAATTGATTTTTTATGGATGCTGGGCTAATACAGGCTGATAATGTACTTACAAGCTAGCAGGAACATGAAGTTGCTGGAACTACATATGTTTTCCTTTCTTTTCAACAAACTAAGAATTTACAGACAGATCCTAAACAAATTACCATTTGCACTCCAACCAAGAGGGACCGATTAGATGGAAGTTAGCCAAGTCTAGCTTCCCAGAGAAGTGCTGGTTTTGGGGGTTGCTCATTTGCTTTTTATTTGAAAACTTGATAAACTACAAAGCAACAGAGAGCTCCAGCAACCTTACTGACAATTTGCTAGTGGTTAGCATCCCAAGATTCAACCATCCAGCTTCAAAACTAAGAAGAAATTATCACCATTATTGTTCGTTCAGCTCTCCCACCTCATCATTAACCTGGCAATCATCTGGCTTCCACTAGCGTCTGATAAATTGTCCATTAGATTCAGCAACTGCAGGTGTATGTGCCTGTGCACGTATTTGGGTTATTCAGTTGGTGAAAGGCCAAAGAGCCCGTAAGAAATCATATCCCCACTACGTAAGGAAATCAGGGTTATACTGCAGAGCAGACAGAGTCCTTCCAGACATAGGAAAATGACTTTGGTTCACTCTGAGAACAGCCTCTCTATACTAAGTAATTTAATCAAAAAGCTTCTCCTACAAACTCTTCCTGGGGCTCAAGTACTATCCAATTCCCAAGAACAGATGTGGCTGGTGGAAAGTGAGGAGCATAACAAAACAAATGAAAAAGATCAGAAGAAAGGAAGTCAGCTCATAAATATCCATAAATTTATATGCCACTAACTCAGAATAAAGCCCCGTAGACTAGTCTCCTCAGCAATGAAATTGTCTATATTTGGTTCCTTTAAAGATGGAGAGTGGAAAGGGAAGAGAATGGAAGGTAACAAAAAAGAGAGGAAGAAGCCACACCATTTTATGTTCAGAGCCAACTCTTCTTTCTCCAGCAAGAGCAGGAAGTCATTTATGTCATCAAATCTGCACTGGAGAACTGAATTACAGCCACATCAGCTGGCAATCTGAGCAATACCCTACCGAAGAACCAGCTTCCATGTTAGGTGAAGGACATTATGTTCTGTTGAGACAAGCATCCAGAGAATGCAGCAGCAGAGGGTATTCTCCCCTCCTGGTATTAAGCTTGACTTTGAAAAAATATTACTAACTTTAAGATCACCAGTTTATGCAAAACTCCTCATTTTTAGGGCACATCAGAACCCAAACTCCTCATGGAATGTCAGCAGGTGATGAAGTTAAGACAGGAAGCCTCCAAGTAATCCCACTACTTTCAAAATGAGATGTGATGAGACGCATGCTTGGAGAACCGTTCATCAGGCTAGCCCACTCCACACAGTGCATTTAGATGAATGCCTGTATCCGCAGCACTTCAACGGAATACATGCTATTCTTCAGCACAATTCTCTTTGAGGGAAGAAAGATGAAGATTATTCTCAGCAAACTGTATACCTCGAAGATCCACCTGCATATATATACACATATACGTATACTGCTGAACGGACCTGGATCATTAGGCCCTGCTACTCCTGAAGCAAAGTGTGAACAAATCTCCACGTGTCTACATAATATCTGAGATAAGACATTCTTTAATGAAGCTACAAAAGTGGTTTAACTATTTTAAAAGATACACTAAACACTCTTGCAGTTTCATGACCTGTCTGGACACAGCTAGCTATTTACTACAACAGTGACTGCACGAAGGTAACTGCAGGCCTTTCAGGGGAACCAGACTGGTATTTCCTAAAGATCTAGACAGGTGAAGACAATGAAACAGCCTCAGACCCAGATTTAAGTCACACACTTTCATGCCTAGGGTAAAAAACACCATGTGTACCAGATATAAATCAGGATTCAGTTGTCAGTTGAGTCCAGAAGGATCAAAAGCTTAAGGTCATCTTGCAGGTGAAGTAATAACAATATTAAAGAAAAAAGTTTGAAGGTTTTCCAAGGTAAATATGAATGGATCGGACATTCACTAAGTTAGAACCAAACAAAGGAAGGCATCTGGGAACAGCGCAGAGACTGTCTTTGAAGAGGAAGAACCGAAAACAAACCCAGAGGCTTGAAATAGCACCAATCTTACACCTAAGAACGCTCACAAGAGAGGCATTCCGGGATGTCAAGAAGAAATAGGGACTGGATCCAGAGATCTCGTAAAGTGTCATTCAAACACAGTACCCGAGAGCTGATCTGGCCCCCCTACTCTAAAGGCCATGGTAGGTAAAAATGAAAGACACTTGACCAACTAGAGAGGTAGGGAGAGATAAGTGAAGATGCTAACCAGACAGACCTTCATCAAGCAATGGGAGAGACTTACCAGGATGTACATAAAGACAATTACGGTCAAGGCAGTGGGAGTCAGGAAAATGACAGGCACACCACAACTGCTCACTCATCTAAGTGCACAAGGGATGTCTTCTTTCTCACTAGCTAGCTTGAACCACTCTTACTGGAGAAAAGAAAAAGTATTCTGATGACTTTCAGCTCTACTAAAGATCAGAGGCAATCAGGCATTCCAGGTCCTGAGATGACAAGTCTGGGATGAGAAGATGTCTCAAGTCTTGTACAAACTGCCAAAGCAGTTTCTTGAAACCACCTCCAGTGCGGTTAAGAAACTTCTTCCACTTTATTCCTGCCCTAGCCTAAGACCTCTAAAATCAGTGGCATGGAAGGGAAACACACACAGCTTACCTTTTCACAACAGAATCAGCAATGCAACAGAAGTCCTGGAAGCCCAAGAAGCTCCCGCTTAATTAAAATATGAGACCTCCTTCTGGACTGCTACACAAGCAAGTTTGCCATGGCCTTGTCCCATTCATGAAAGGGATTTAACCATCCAACCAACCAGATGTCAAGTACTCAGTTTAGTACTCTTTTTTTAGACAAAAGAATACAGCTCTCCCATGAAGCCCATGGGGGAAACCACTTTCGCGACAGTGCAGTACACAGCTGTCTTTGTTGCCTGCTTGTTCAAAAGATACAAGCAGGGGAATACAAACGGCTTTGACGGCACTTCTCTCTGGAGACAGAGCTGAAAAGCAGCCTAAGACAAATCTCTTAAAAGAAAAGTGTTTATTAACCTGAACAGCAGTCTGGCAACCCCTACTACCCTTTTTTACAGTCAGCATCTACATGGTGCTGATGGTTACACAGTGTTACCAAGATCTCCCAAGCTTCAGTGGAACTTTGGTGTTCATCTTCAAGATGACAGAAACACCTTGGATTCTAGCATTTATCACATCATGTGTCTTCATAGTCTTAAAAGGTAAGACCTACACTGGGTGTTCTTTGGTCACGCACATCCAGTCTGGAGATACAATGCCTTACCTTTCATAATTCTGAGGCCACAGATCCATCCACATTACTGACAAAGTTTGTATTTCCTTGTAAACCATCTTCAGTGACACTGACATTTTTAACCTTGTTTTTCTTTATGCTGCTGTGTAAGTACTTCAGCAAGAAATGCAAGTTAAAGCAGCAAGACAGCCAATAGAGCCTGGGATCTGTTATTCAGACACTCAGCTTTACTAAGACTCTGCCACACTCCTGTTAAGTGTAGCCTTTAACACCAGTACAATCAAGACACTAAATTAAAGGTAGTAAAACTTGTCCAGTGTCATGGTACTAATAGTTTCAATACTGAGTTTCGTGATATGATTCCAGGGCAGTGTTGAAATCCTTTGGAGATGTATTATTCACTGCTTCCTAGCGCCAGCTTCTGAAATTTTACACGGGGTAGCAGATTTGTCACCAAACATTTTACATGTCCAACAGAAGAGAAGTCCTCAAGGCCATCTCTGACGTTCTTCATATTAGGACTGCACTCAGAGCAGTCCCCAGCAGCTGCACACTTCAGTACTGGATATGGTCACATTCTCCTGAGGTCTGACTGTAAGGACATGTGTCCATTCACCACCCCCCTCACCATCTGGAAGCAAGCTTTTCCCTGCAAATGGATGTAAAGCAAGCAGCTTACCAACTGCCTAGCCAAGGTGTGGAACCTGTCACAAGGTCCAGACATTTCATGCTGAAGTGTGCCGTACCAGATACAGAACAGTGTTCAATTGTCTATTCAGTACAGAAGGATCAAAAGCTTATGGCAGCCTTACAGGTGAGGGAATAATAAAACTGAAGGCAAGAGAGCTTAAGGCTTTCCATTTTGCAAATGAACAGATCAGACATTCACTAAATCCTGCAGCACTGCCACTGCAACCTTTGTGGTCTCCGTTGACCACGTAAAGGAGTGCAAGGTTCATGCGCAGGCACAAAACTTGAAGCTACTTCAAAAAAACTGCCTGAGGCAAGCACCTACTGTCGAAGCGTCCACAAACACACAAGAACAGAGCATTAATTTTCGCTCTGGGATCCCATCCCTGCTCTGAGGGCTGTTTTGTACATTGCACATGAAGTAGTCATCACATGAAAACAGAAATCCTGCTAAGAGACCTAGACAAGCCTGTGTTATACTGGATCAACTTTTATCTTAGCTATAGAACTGTATTTGCCTCCATGTCCTTCAGGCCCCACGAATCTGTATTCATAGTATTCATAGTTCAAAAAAGCATGGCTTGAAAGGATCCACCTTGAGCCTTATACAGAGTCTGATAGTTAAGGCACTTTTGTAAGAAGCAGAAGATGAAGATTTGAATCCTTCCACATCAAGAAGGAAAGTGAACCCAGGTCTCTTTCCAGCAATTAATCTAAGCATCGAGCTATTTCAGGAAGCAGACATCCTCACAAACTATGGCCTCAATGCAGCTGGTATGCACTGGCACACAGCACGGTCAGCTGCTCACATAACCAAGTCAGAGGCACGCAAGCTACTGCATCTTCCCTCTCTCCCTCAGATCACTGAATATGTTAAATTATACCCACAACTGCCAACTGCAAGCAGTTCCAGAATGGAGCCAAGGTGTGGTTTCACAACATAGATGAACCATCCTAATACCCAGGCTGCTACCAACATGTAGCATGTTCATACCTCCTGCTGCAGGGCCAGTGCTCCTCTGAGCCCACAGAGTGCACACCCAGAGAATGGAACTGATAAAAAGCATCATTTTGTGGCAAGGTCGGTTTTCTGCCAGCTTCATTCCCCAAACTGGCTTGTGCTGGCTGCCAACCCCCAGTGCTAGCACAGGAGGCTGCAGAAACACACAGCCTGTGTGGGAGAAGAAAGGAAACCAGACCACCCCTTCTAACAGCAGCCCAAAGACAAGCCAGCTCAGTAGTGTCATCAACGTGAAAGCACATTCACGCTCTTCTGACTACCCCACCACTGCATTTCCAGATCCCAGAGAAATTCAAGCTGAAGCTACAAGTTTGCTCCTGGGTTGGGCAAATTCAGGTGCACACAGAGAAAGCAACAGGAAACCTTAGTGTCAACTTGTTCAGAGTTCCCCCATTTGAAGCAGATCCAAAGCCAAGCTGTTGCTCAGCAGGGCTTTTAGACCAACTTTTGATTCACGTGCCCCTCCGGCACTACACACTGAGTAGCTACAGCACAGCATTTTGCACACGTGTACACTTTTTAACACTTTTTGTTTCTGATTTAGCTCTCTTGACTGACAGTTTTAAACTACATTTCTTAAATGGCACATGCCTATAAAACTTACAATAAGGTGAATTACAGTATTAAAAGAATATATCCCCACATTAAGTATGACTTCATGCTACATCTTTAACCATTAGTCACTGCCTGTCAAGATTAAAGACCAAGTTTGGACTACTACGGCTGTATCAAAGACCCCTTTCACAACATAGAGTTCCAAAAGTGCCCAAATTAAAAGTGTTCACTTACGTGCAGAGAATTGATTCGTCCTCACCGTCTGCAAAACAAGAATAAACATGGTTATACTTTTTTGTTTATACCATCCTGTAATTTGCAAGACAGTTTCTTTTAAATTAATTTTAAAATTTCAGCTTATCAGCTCAACAATTCTAAGGATGCTTTCAAGCAATTTTTACAATATCCTTTACACATTCCAGTTCACACCCCCCAACCCTCCAAACAACAGCTCAGACATTCCTAAAAGTTCTGCCATTTCATACAATAAAGCCAAAATTTTGGCTTATTCAATAATAATCCACAGTAACCTTTTTAACCATATCTTCAGACAAAGCTGTCCCAACATCTTTTATTCTGTATGCATCCTTTCCCAGATTAATCAAAGAATTTTAAATCATAAGTATTAAGCAAGAAAAGAAAAAACAGTTTCACATACACAATACTAATGACCAGACACTTTGAAATAGCATGAACATCCCCAACAAACAAGTGCTTTACTCTACAGCATTTTTTTCCTTTTTGAATTAACACATAAGCCTAAAGCGCTTCCATAATTTCACCTATTCATTAAAGACTTGTCAAAGGGACATCCAGGGAAATACTGAACAGAGCCAGACTCTGCAATATGGTGCAGCTCAGCACTTTTGTGACACCCACTGCTACGCTCATGACCTTTTTGAAAAGAATGCCAGAAGGTCACTTCTACCCTGCAAGAGGTATTTCATAATTACAGGTTCTTTACAGAATATATTTCAACACCATACACTCTATATTAAAAATCACATAATCAAAACATTCAAAAACACTTGCAAAGAAGTACAACATTTCAGTTAAAGGTGTTCTCCACCCCTGTTTGAGCCAAGGTTTTCAATGAGTTCAACAACTTTTTCATAAATCTGCATCACAAAGATCTTGCATTTACACTGCAGCTGTTTGTCACTAGCTCCACAGCTGCCTCCTGTAAACTCCAAACGGGTTTTCTGATCTGACTGGTAATTGGTAATGGATTACTTTACAAATCAAGCTTTATTTTGATCAAGCGTAAAGCTAACGACTCCATGTCAGACTCCCTGCCACTCTCCGCATGCACCCCTTCTCCTTGACATGACACTCTGATGGGCCACAGAAAGGGAGCAATCGGTGATGATCACTATTGCTTCGAGGACCTGGAGTTCAATACCAGCAGGATGAACAGACAGCTTCAGTCACTACAAGGCAACTTCCCCACATGCTTAATAAGGTCTGAAACAGATCTATGGCCATATATACAACCTCAATACATTTATGACCATTTCTGGTAAGTAGAATAATGTTAACAACTTTTCACACTGTTTCTAAACTGGTCCAGAAAAACTATAGTTAAACTTGAGTTGCAAATTACTGCTGAGTTTTGCAGACCGTATGAAACTGGTCATCCTACCCACAGTGAGCCAAGTTCATAGCGCTATTGGATAACAACTGGTATTAAAGCAGAATTTGAACTTTAGCTGGGTAGCATGTACAAAAACAACAAAATAAAACAATCCAGCAGTGAGCTGTGTTTCCCCTCATTACACTGCCTGATGAACCACCCAGATACAAGAACAGTTTGTGTTCAGCCACATCAGCTCCCTCAGCAGGCTTGCCGCACAGTGGCAGAAATACAAGTTTCAGCCCAGACAGGCAGGACGGCCGGTCGGGCAGAGACAGATGCCTGGATTTAGATCAGCACAGGCTGCCAGGGAGCCTGGTGACCAGGGTATGCAGCTAAAATAAAGACAGGCTTCTGTTGAAGGGGCAATTGTGCCCTGTCCCCATTCCTCCAACTGCACCAGCACTCATGTCATCAGTGTAGCACAGCCAAGTGGCAAGCAGGAAAGGCGCCTCTTAAACTGGTTTTTTTTTGTTTGTTTTATTTGTATTGAGCTGAATCAGTGCCCTCATACACCATACAAAAAATTGTACTGGCAGACGGCAGACCTGAGATCACAGCAGCCCTCACTTACCTTAGATCAATAGGCTATGTTCATACAGACACGACACATCCGAAAAAGCAAAACAGCTAAAAGAGACCTGGTCTCAGCAAATTACTGTTATATTAGTTTATGAATAGAAAACTTCAGGGACATGAAGACAAGTCTTTGAAGGCAGGCAGATGCTGCTGTGTATTGCCACAACTGGCTAAACCAGAGGCTTGTGAACTGTACTACCGGCAAGTTTTAGACTACATTGTAATATCAAGTGTGACAGAAAATATGAGGTGATTTCCGACTGAAAAATGTTAAATACATGCAAACAGTTGTACTTTGATCCCCTTCTACTAGTTTGTTTGACAATGGCAAGAAATAGCAGCAATCCTCTTGCCCATTCTGCAGACAAACTGCACGGGGCCGCACCGCACCAGGAGCGCAAGCCAAAGGCTGCACCCCTGGGCCCAGCCATGTCCTGCAAGCAGGTGTTAGCTCCAGAAATCCGACCTACAGCGTAACTAACAGAGCAGAATGATTGTAGCAGGAGAGCAGAAGAATATTACTTTAGACTACTAAAAGTAGGAATGAAAATACTATTCAAGAAGTTGGCGATACTCCCCACAAGCCTGCAGGGATGGTACTGGATCGTTTCCTACACCTGCCTGATGTACAGCAACTCCTGTACAGACACATCAAAAAAAGTAAAGGGGAAGCCTGTGACTGAAAGAAATAAAAGCTGAGAGCAGGCAAAAGCAGTGGGAGTACGGCAATAGCAACGTTAAGAGAATAGTCCAAAAAAAAGTATGTTCTTCTGGTTTTGATGTACAGCAGCTGGTCTTGCAAGTCCTCTCAGAAATAACTTTTTGGGACCAACAGGAGGAAAACCCCAGAACTTCAGCAGAAGTCAGATTTACTGTATGCCCAGCTGTCAGCACAAATTAGAAAAAAGTGCAACTTTCCGACCCTGACCTGTTTCCAGGAGTCACTAATAGTGACTCCTGCACCTCACAGGCAACTCCACACACCAGAAAAAAAAAAAAAGTCAAGATAACATAGGACAGTACAAATCATTTGTTCTTTTAGAAGAAACTACTGAATGAATGCCAAGTTGGTACCATGAGTAGAGTGGAAAGTTGATATTAACTAGGTTTAATATTTATTGAGACATTTTTCTAACGTGACAACTTGATTTTCCCCTTTCTTACTATCCAAGATTAACTCTCTAACTCTATCACTGTAGCTAGGTCACTTCATCAAAAAAAATACAGTCTCCTCTAAACTACAACTCTTCAGTTCATCACTTCTTAACAACTTCACACCACAGGTAACCCTTGCCTTGAAATTGAAAGAAGTTTATTTAAAGGCAATGTGCATTTGTCAATGCTTTGTATAATGACATATTTTGCCTGTCAATTTACCCACAAAGATCATGTTCCACAACGTGCAAGACACTGTATAAGTGAATTTTCTTATCTAAATAGTCCTAGAGAAAGTCTACGAGTCTGGACAGTTGTATGTATTTTGTTATTGCCAGAAGATTCAGCAAGTGCAGCAGAGCTTTATTTTCAATGTCCAGGAGCCTGAATTGACACAGACATTAGAAAGTTATCTGGTACTTAAGTATGTTACTCCAAACCCACTCCTCTGTGTTCACCTGGACTCTGAACGTCACAAACTCATCATCAAAGTGGAGAGCAATAGCAAGCTTCAAGTTTTGCCTTCTGATCACCTACTTCTGCTAAAAGCCAGTTCCAGCATCTAGCACTCAACTAACAATAACAAAGAGTTACAGCTGGAAGGCTCAGGATGCTGCTTTATGCATTGTCACATACCAGCTGCATTTTATCCCGAGAAAAAGAGCTGATTTCTCCGGACTCATTCTGAGAAAGATTCTGACAGTATAACTAACATGGAAGAGTTATTTACAGTCTGTTCTGGTTTTCTCCTCCCCCAGCTAACACAACTTATCTGTAGTCTTGATGTCAAAGGAGCTGGTCCTCTTCCTAAAGACTCCTCAGAGCTCTGAATACATATGTGTTAGCCTGTGTTCTGAAAGAACCGAGCCCTTATCTGGCACTTCTACAAGGTTTGTTATCTAGGGCAGGGAAGAAGCACTAAACTTCTCATCCTTGGGCATACATCTCCACAATACTTTCAAAAAACTGCGTGATCCTCTGACCCAGCTTCAATGTGAAGGGCAGCAGGCAGCTGACAAGACAGATATTTATGGCAGAGAACATGTCTAAATCTTCAAAATAATCTGCCCTCCTTTGCAAAAGTTTTAATAGCAATTTTTTATTAAAGCCACAGAGTTTTGAGGTGGTTGTCCATGGAAACCTAAAAATATTTTGAAAACACTTAAGTTTCCACATAAGTCTTGTGATTCTTAAGAACAGACCAAAACCATCTCTCTCTAGCAAGGTCTTCATGAGATAACATCACTAACATCAGACAAACAGATTTGTAGGAATATATACAGACTAGACCAATTCAACAAATCCCTTGAGATTTATAAGCAAATTGCAGCAGTAAAAAGCAGAACAAGTCAGTGGACAATCCTTGCCTTCAACCTTTAGAGCAACTGAAATAGGAAATATAAACTACTCTCTTGATTATCAAAGTTGACATTAGATGTCTCTTACTCCCTGCAAAGGGTGAGAAAGTGGATTGGGCTGGAATGCTTGATAGTCTGGACAATGGGTATGTTACCTTTTCAGCACATATGCAGACAATTTAGGGCAGGGGGGAAAAAGCACTTAAGACAACTCAGGTAACAAAACTTTTGCTATCAGCATCAATACCTTTCAAGTTCTAACTCAATAGTTTTGTTGTAAGGCTGAGGCAAACCAACAATTTTCAGTCTCTTAGGGAAAGAATGTCACATTTCTGCCTTACCAACAGCACAGTTTCTGTCCTCTAAGCAAACTCTAACTAATGATCAGACAGGCTCCAAAGCGGCTCATCTCACTAATCAAAGATACTCCTTTAATACAGTCAGGCAACCAGATGAACACAAACATGAGGACAAGTACGTGGTAGGAGGGGATGAAGTAAGAGGACCAAGCTCTTACTTCAAGCTATGTCATAAGACCAACCTTTTGGTTTTAAACCAACACAAGTCCCATTGGAATCTACCAGTTCACTTTAAAGATATACAGCTTGGATTAAAAATATGTCCCAAGGTCCTCAAACTACAACAAAGACTAACTTTCAATCTGCACAGAGAAGGGTTACCACAGTATTCCCAATTTGAAAACCAAAGTTCCAAAATGATGCAGAGACTATGAATAAAAGCAAAATTTGATTTTCTGCTTATGAAATAAGCTTTCTGTAGACTAGTATGTCTTTTTGAACGGAAGAATTTGGAAGCACAAAGGCAATACAACCTGACAGTAGCCTTAGGCTGAAACTCCCCCACTGCTGCAATTCATCTTGAGCTTCTGTTGATGTCTCTGCTTCCCCTGCCCAGTTTCCCCATCCTATTCCACCCTTTGAACCAGCAGCCAGCTGTGCAGAAGCACACAATGCTAGTTCAAGTAGCTGATGGAACCTCCACCCACAACGAGCTGATCAGGGAGTCATACTACCAGAAAACTAATCCTATCAAAATATACAAAAGGGAAGAAAGGAGCAGCCAGCACAAGGGAGACAGAGCAATGAATAACCGGAGGGGGTCGTATTCTTTTGGCAGTGGCTAATAGATCAGCTTACACTATTTCAAGCTATATATTTAGCATCTGCAAGTGTCAGACATCGGAGTGTTTCTTTCACTCTTGCTCTCCTTCTCCTTTTGCTTCCCAAAGGAAGACTCTCACACATCAAGGCAACAATCAGCTGCTGCGTTAACATCTACTACTGTAGAGCTGAAAGACATCTTATTGATATAAGCAGCAGCAGCCACATTAGGGAAACCCCGTCGCACAACACTGAACAGTATAAACGCTTTGAAGAGATACCAAGGAGAATTACCAGAATACAAGAAGGACAAGAAGAATTACAGCTCTGAAAGCCATTTTTCCCCTACACTCTCAAACCCCACTTTGCTCTCGTCTCCCCAGAGAAACATGCTCTGGGGACAGCAGCTGGCAGCTCCTCAAACAAACCTGTAGCTTGGCTGCAAAAGAGTTGCTGTGTTTTCTTATTTGAAAATCCAGTAAGAATAGATCCTGATGTTTACCTTACTATGTATATATAATATATTGCAGGAAGTTTCGACCATCAGAATACAAAACATCTTATTCCCCATCCCTTCTCTTGCCAAACTACAGAAGGATTCTTTCCCCCCCTTAACTAATAGGCCAGACCAAATAAAACCCCTGTTAACTCTGGGGGAAGTTCCAGATGTACATTAAACACATTTGTTGAGTAATTGGTTCAGGCAGGATGTTCTCAGAAATCATAGCTCAAAGCCATAGAGGCTGCCTACAAAGGAATGACTGTATTTTAACAAAGCAGCTTTTCTTAAAAGCACGACTTCATTCTGCTTTGGTCACACCATAGTCATTCATAAATTGGTACAAGATAATCAAACAGAAAAGGAAGAATCTGTCTTCAAGCTTCCTACGGAAACTCAAAGGCAGTAGCATTGCAAGCACAGATTTTCTCACAGAACAGAGTTTACAAGTAAATGGATGCCCACCCTCTACAACTGTCTTTGCTCCAATTGCCCTTGACTACACTGACATCTTAAGTATTGCAAATGCCCCGATCAGCATCTATCCCTCACAATTTGATGCGGAACGAATGGAAGCAGCCATCTGGAGCTATCCCACAGTGAACTGCCCAACTAGAAAGCCAGTTTTTGAGCTTAGCAGAAATATGTAAATCTATTAAAACAATTCCACAGATGTATTACTTTCAAATTTAAATTATCTCTGACTACTTCAACTGCAACTACAACTCCTGTCAAACACAGTAGCTTGCATACAAACATTGACTGTCTTGCAATCCTACCACCCTTCCTATAAGTGTCTTCCCTTTTGCATCCAGCCTTTATTTAGCTAAGAACATGAATTAAGTGTGCCAAGATAAAAAGGCTAATTCTAGAAAAGCAATGAAAACAGATGCATGCGAGTATTAATCTGCTTTCCCAACTCAGGCTGAAGAAAATGCTGTGGGTTTCTATACATCCAGCCATCAACCAGCAGGAAACTCTGGAGAGGGCAATGGTTCTTAGTTGCAGGTACATCAGGGGTTGTCCTTACCAAAACCCAAGTGCAAGACTCTTGTGGATCATTCATTTTGACACACAGCCTTTCCTTTCATCTCTCCAGAGCACGAAATATCTATTCAGCAGTTATCAAGCGCCAGTCCCATTTCTGCAGCAGGCATAACCAAAAAAGTTGCTGCTTTTGTTGGGGTGGAAGAGGCAACCTCTTTGATATTCCTCAGATGGGAGAAATTATCTTTCTGAAAGAGGCAGTGGTGTAGGGGCCGGTGGAGGGTTCTTCTTTATATTTAGACAGTATTCAGTGCTCCGGTGCCATAGACCATAACCAAGAAAAGCTTGGTTCCCTGGTTGATAGTCTTGTTTGTTGTGGATGTCAGGCTTGGAAGATCTGTGTATATTTGTCCTCTACTGTAGGTGAACAGGCTCGAATATCAATCTATTCAAGGACATTTAAAAACTGGATTGCTGACAAGTTTTGTGAAAATGGGTCACTGCCTGGAGGAAACAGACCTTCCCATCAGCACAGATTTTGCTGTTACCAAAGTATTCACAGGACTGGGTCATAAATGCTACATAACATTATAAAGCACGCAGGTAGTCTGACAATCTGCCATTCTTCAATTCCAAGCTCTGAATAACTTTTTCTTCTTTAAACCAAGTCCTACTAGACTGATAAGCACAGAGATCTGGTTACAGAGATGAAACATGCCTTTATATTTTGTGTTTGTCCTTAAAATGTTGCCTAGTTACTCCACAAACTATCATCAAACACTTAACACTATGAAGTGACTTAAAACAGACATAATAGGAAGACTGACAGGCACAAGTTTGTTTGCTGAGTACCTACCTTACTGCAGACCAAATATACCCTGACACACTTATGCTCACCATGAGATTTCTGCAACAGCACTGTTTATCCTACATTTCACCTCTACCTTTAGTTGTGCAACAATCTACGTACAGCTGAGTCATTCACTCTTCAACATGCATTCTGCAACTTCACAAAAAGACAAGAGCAGGTTACAGGAATACAGTCAGTATTTTGCCAACAGTAACTCATTAAACATTCGAGTGAACTCTTCAGAAAGCAAGTAATTTGCTAACACTATAAAGTTGACATTTGAAGTTATAATACCCAAATTTAATCAAGCCAGTACTATTTAAGGAAGTTGAACCTACACATGCCTATAGCATCTGATGCAATGCATCCACCGGTGCTAAAGGACAGTATCGTTGTCAGGTTACTCTTTGGGAGGTTTCAGGTGACTAAAAGGATGGAGACATCACAGGTATCTTCAAGAAAGTTGAGTAGAATCATTGCACCATCCTTCTAAAAGCATGAAGGAACCTCTGGAGGTCAGAAGCAGTCAAGGACACCAGTACTCTTTAGTGGAAAAAAAAGTATCTCTCGATGTACCTTGAAACTGCATTTATCTTTTTCTTCTTGCCTTGTCATCATCAGCTTATTGATCTGTTGGTCAGATTTTACAGCCAAGACTTCTTTCTTTGAACCTGCCAAGCAATGGACTTGCAGATGTTCTTATTCTTTGTCCTAAAACATGCAACACTGATTTATACTAGAAGTAAGATCAAATTCAGGTGCACTCCACTCCTCATGGACATCCAGTGGTTTTAAGATTTAGAACAACAATATTTATCAGTTCTGCTTCATCAGTGCTCAGGCACTTGTTCCACAAAACACTGCAAGCCCCCAATGCTGGCTTAGGCACCAGTCCATGAGTAATTACATCAAAACTCCCTGTCCAGCCCAACACTGTCCACTTCAAAGACAAAACACAACAGTGCTGTTTTAAATCAACTATCAATTCCCAGCTTTGCCTGTTTACCTAATATTTCCTATGTATCACGATAGAAGACACAGACAGCCAATGTCTACTACATTTCCTCTACCTAGAAACCAGCCTATCTGAGAAAGCTGTCAGGCTGAACTGCCACAAACCACTTTTGACAGACCAGTACTTCACTCTTGCCTCTTTCGTGTACTTTGTCTAGTGACTCCAAAATATCACCAAGCCTTTAGTAAAGGACTGAGAAAGCACCTCTGCACTGTGAGGTGGGGGCATTGATGTAGACACTCTGTAGGTGTTCCTGTTATTTGTGAAGTTAAAATAACAAAAGCTTTTTTAAAAAAAATGTGGTTCTATCCCTTACTCTAAAAGATGTGAGATTTGGGATAAATCACAACAGCCACACTTCAGTTTTGCTTGCTGACTTACTGCTAAGTACATGGAGTTAATTATTAGCAAATGAAGCAAAGCAGAGGTCAGCCAAACCCCAGTCACAATTTACCCTACAACTTGTTTACAGTGAACTGTAGCAGTGAATACAAATATTTCTTGCATGTCTACAGCAGACTTCATGACCACACTCATTATTCCCTTGCTCACCCCAGCTCACCCAAACTGCTGCACAAGCGCCCCAGCACAGACAGAGCACAAGCGGTTAACCTAACGCAGCATCATCACACCCCGGAAGGGTATGCCAAGCTATGAATTGAGGCTATTTTAGAAGTCACGAGTTTGGTATTTGCAACATTTGCTTGAAATTAGCCAAATTCCTCAAGAAAAAATCGTGACATTTGTTTTCAGAGTTGCTAGCCAGGGCTGAATCAGCACAAAAGGAGAAAACAAATAGCTGTTAGACTACGTGCTGCCCACTTAATGAAGCTGTGGGTAGCTTCTCCATTACATACCAGATCAAATCTGAATTTTTTTAGTCCTCTTTAAGCTTGAAGAAGCTCAAAGATGGTTTATGTTTTCACTGACAGTCCCTCACTACCTTTATTAACTATTGTTAGGAGAAGCTTTAGTAAGTCTAACTTAGAAACTGAAACATTTACTACATTTGTGAGCAGAAGTTACCTGTTCACACAAATTCATTCAAACAGGTATGGATTTATAAGGCAACTTGCAAACACCGCTAATCTATTCTAGTACCAAATTTATTTAGCCTTTTGAAACCGGTGACTGCTGTAGTTTAAGAGAATACGAGTCAGTCTTCAGTTTGGAGAAACACCAGAGAAAACAGCACAGTCCCAAGGGCTGATCCACGCTGACAGCAATGGCAGAGCTGTACGAACAACCACTACATGAAGAGGGAAACAACTTCGACAGAGTGCTCCCAGCGCACCATGCCATCGAGCCAGTGGGGCCAGCTACAACAGCTTACACGACTGATATCTGTCAAAGCCAACAAATGGTTCTCACACAAGTGTTTAGTGCTTTAACTTAGCTGAAGGGCAGTAAGAATCCATAAGGCAGTAACTTCTTAAAAGGTTTCAGCTAGAGCTGCAAGGACTTGCTTACGCCTGTTGCTCTTCTCATGACACAGGAGAGCAGTCCTCAGCCGCCCCGATTTGTGGCTGTCATGGACCTTTCCCAGTAGACACAAGCAGCTCCTAAGTCTTCTACACAGGTGGTCCCTATGCTTACTTTTCAGTTTTTATTTGCATGCTGCTTAGAAGTAACCTAGGATTAGTAGTAGTTGGCAAGCCACAGGCTGGAAAAGGTTTATTTAGACTGTAGAGTATTCAGCATAGCAGTGGTTTCTATTCTCCATCAACACTGCTTAAGCTGCCCTGTTTCCCGTGTAGCACAATTCTGCCTAGACAAAGATTACACTGTCAACTGAAACAATGATTCAAGGAGGTCCTTTAATTGCAATATCTGTCATTTAAGCTCACTCATTTAACTTTTGCTCTTCTCCTTCCCAAACAAATAAGAAAGCACTAATCACTTAAAACTGGCCGTGAACCAACTTCTACTTTAGTGGGCTCTTCCCAAGCTGTTTCATTATGCCTGAACTCCACAAGTTTGGAAAGACAGCAAGTATGATGACAGTACATAGCTAGGCTCTCTAACTTTAACACAACCCAGTCAGCGGTTTGGCTTTTTGTCCCCAGTCACACACAGGGCCGGACACAGCTCATCTAGCACATCACCCCACCCCCAGTAAGCTCAGCCACATTACACACACCAGGGATTTTAACACACCACCTAGCAATAGCTAGGCTAAAAAGTTGTAAGCATTTTTCTGATGGATATTTTCCAAGACTCATAACAAGCCTTTGAAAATATTTTCAGATAAGCATACTCATTAAGTCCCAGATTTGCTGTATAGATTTCTTATACCTGTACTTCAGCAGTGGAGTCATTACTTTTTCCAGTCACTGAACATCATAAGAAGTTCTAAAACACTTTCCCAAGAGAGCATGTAAAAGTCACTGTTACAGTCTCCTGAGACATTTCAGGAGACAAAAGCTCGTGAGCTTTCACCATTTTACATGCCAAACTGTTGAGGCTTCCTTGTGAGTGTGGAAAAGTACAGCACAACCGACTTCATACAGTAAGCAATGTTCAAGATAAACATTTGTCTGTAATTAAGATGGGGGGGGGTTCAAGGGGGATGAATCTCTAAAGTTCAGCAAGACAGTTCAAACTTTACAATCCTTTCCTCAAAGGACCCAAGTTAATGCTAGTTTCTTATATTTCATACACAGATCTCCTTTAGGTTTGATTCTGAATAGTTTTTAAAGAACTTCAACAATTCAGAGGACAAACACCACACTTTCCCTACCCTCTTGTGCCTAAACTGTCATTAAGTTCCCAAAAAACTCTATTTCAGCACAACAATTTGAAATTGCACAAAATAAACCCGTCCTTCAGTTTTCAAAGAAAAATTCACAGGTATACTGGCATATTCAAATCTGCTTTCCTTTGGAGGAAAGACATTGACCTTCATTGCTTGAAGGTCAAAAGAATTTTTACTCACATGCACTTGTGCGCACACACACACACAAGCATTTTCTCCCCTTTGTCATTTTCCTAAACATAAGCATCATATGTTCCTTAAGAGGTACATATATATTTTTATATATATATATACCTCTATACAGAGGTAGAAGTCCTTAAAATCCTCTTCTCTCTCTTCCTCGTACACATAGACCCAACACAAACATTTGTTTCTAGAATTACAAACCACTAACATCCATCTGACAGCTTCACTTTCTCTGCTGCTAATTAAAGTAATCCTTGACTATCAGAAATGGTCATGAACAATCATTTACAAAATACTTTGGATCATTTTTCTTTCCTTCTACATAGCTTAATATTGCTTCCATCTAAAAATCTAGCGTATATTACCCTAAGGGGCATAACATCTCCCTACGGAAAGCAGGGAGGGAACAAGAGGAGAATCTCCCCACCAACTATAACTTTTCTCCATCTATTATCAGCACCTAATACCCCCTCTCTTCCAGCCTTAGTGTTCAATAAGAGAGAGATGTGAAAAAAAAAAAGATACAAGAAAAAGGAGGATAGTCATTGTAGGAATTTTTGACCCAGTAACTACTGTGAATTCATTCCTGTACTAAAGCCAATGTCTCCCCTGTGGATTTACGGAGGGGAAAAAAAAAAAAGCACAACAAAAACAAAAAACCACAAAACACAACCTCATTTTTTAAATCTGTTTCATTTGAAATGCTGAATGTCACCATGAACAATTACTGCTCTAAAAAGAGATACAATGACATTTTACCCAGTTGCCTCTTCTCAGCCAGTTTAACACTTCAATGCAGTAAGAAATAATACTTATGGAAAGCACCCCAATAAAGACCAATTAAACTCCATGCAGTCATAACAAACAGCTGTGCTACAGTTTCCAGTGGTCTCCTCAGCCTCCTGGAAGCCCGCTGCAGCAGACTCCTGCACCGCTACCACTCCTGTGCACTGTGCAGTGAGGTACACATGAAGCCATCGCGCTCCACCGCCCTCCAAGCACAATGAAGACAGACAATTACCATTTAACCCACGTGCACTTTTATATGCAGCTTACAAAGTAAACTTACTGACATAGCAAGAAAGACCATATACAACTGGAATCAGTATCCTACTCCAACAGCAGATAACCTCAGAGCCAAAATTAGCAGGGCAAAGGTGATTCCCCACCACGCTTTCCCAGTAGCCAGCAAGTTCTCCTGCAATTTCCTGATCCATTATCCTCAGACTTCAGGTTCACGTATTCCTCAAATGGCTTTTTGGACAAGCATAGGCTTTCAGCATCCACTATATCCTGAGGTGCAGACTATCACAATTTATCTATGCTGTTAAAAAAAATGCTTCTTTTTGTTGTTTTGAACATGGTCATTTGCAAATTTCAAGTAACGACCCTTTGCTCTCCCACAGGAAGAGATGAGGTGAGGATCACTGTTCCCTCTCCCTGTGCCACTTCAGGTTTAGACTTCTCTTAAATCTGGCCCAAATTATCATTCCTATGCTGAATACAGTTTTGTTCATTTCAGCTCATTTTTGAATATCTTCCTGTCATATTTCCCCTTCGCCCAAAGCAGTGAAGGCCAGAGCTGCACAAAGTGTCAAAGATAAAATATATTATAAAACTCTACGGCAAAAGTGTTTCCTGATTTGATCTCTTTTCCAGTTACTCCTCACATTCCCTACCTGACCTATAATCATTGCTGAACACTGCATTTAGATTTCCACAGATCTGTTTCATCCTGTGAAGCTGTTGGAGCGGGTCCAAAGGAGGGCTACAAAAATGATCCAAGGGCTGGAGCACCTCTCCTATGAGGACAGGCTGAGAGAGTTGGGCTTGTTCAGCCTGGAGAAGAGAAGGCTGCGGGGAGACCTGATGGCAGCCTTTCAGTACTTAAAGGGAGCCTATAGGAAAGATGGGGACAATCTTTTTAGTAGAGACAGCAGTGACGGGATGAGGGGTAATGGTTTTAAACTAAAACAGGGTAGGTTTAGGTGGATATAAGGAAGAAATTCTTTACAATGCGGGTGGTGAAACACTGGAACGGGTTGCCCAGAGAGGCAGTGGAGGCCCCATCCCTGGAAACATTCAAGACCAGGTTGGACAGCGCTCTGAGCAACTTCATCTAGTTAGCGGTGTCCCTGCTCGCTGCAGGGGGGTTGG
>Ga0181612_115122_pt1 | contig 21287 bp, 16 predicted proteins | sample HoacroProtozoa21_FD_119630 | JGI IMG/M metagenome (GOLD analysis project Ga0181612, IMG submission 119630) | Hoatzin crop microbial communities from Cojedes, Venezuel. Combined Assembly of Gp0051906, Gp0051904, Gp0051908
CCTCTCCTTGCCGGGACGTCTCCCTTCCTCCGCCTCCAGCCCCCCGGGGCTGCCCGGGCGCGCCGCGGGCCCCCTGCCCCGTGTCCCTGCGGGGGGCGGCTCCCCCCACCCGCGCTGTGGAGTAGGTCGGGCCGGCGGCTCGGGGGAGACCAGAAACGCGGCGGGGACGGACCCCGTCCCCTGAGGGCCCGTACCGGCGGGCACCGGCGGCTCCTCGGTCGGGGAGGGAGAGCGTGTGCGGGCGGTCGTGGCTGCCCCTCAGCCGCTGGGCAGCCAGCGGTGCCCTTGAGTCTTCTGAGCCTTGTTGTGAAACGTTACGTGGAAATGAATTAATGCTTTTTTACCTTCACTAATGAATTTTTGTGTTTATTTCAGTGGGAGCTGGGGCTTTTTTTCTCTTTCTTGAAGTGGTCAGGCACCTAACTTTCTTTCGCTCATTATGGACAGAAGTACCATCAGCCTTTCATGTGCTTTTGGTCTTTGTTCAGGCGTGCGCTGCTGGCAGTCGCCTTCCTCGTTAGGAGCGAAGAGTGTGAGAACAGAAGGTCTGTAGGCAGCGGTTCCTGAAGGGCACTCGCATGGCACCCTTTGTCTTGGGAGATCAAGGTACAGTAACCCCGACGTCTGTCACACAGCCGGCGTTCTGCTCATCTGCGCCAGCGTTGCCTCCAGTGGTGGTGGCAGACGCTGGAGATGCACTGGAGAGACCATGAAGGCAGAGCTCCGTCCCGAGATAGGCACGTTACGAGTAGCGCACAGGCCTCTGCGGTTTCTGGGTCCAGTGCAAGCAACTGGTTGTCGCGTTGTCAGCGGTGGCATCTGCAGCTGCTGCATCTCGCTGTCCCTGTGCTCCACGTGCAGAACGAGTGAGTTCCCACGGGAAGGGTAGCTCACCTGGTGGCTTCTTCCTGTCTTTCTCCTAGCAGAGGAGGAGAGGACGTTAAAAGTTTAATTGAAAACACTTCTGTGAGGAAGGCAGTAGGACACTCTGTCTGTTTACTCAGCCTCTGGATAAGATTAAAACAATGCAATTTTGCAGAATGGTTGATGATGTTGTGTGTAAGCAAGGGAGAGCCAGCTCTTCTCAGGAGAGGGGTGAAGACCTGTGGTTACTCAAAGCGTGTCTGTAGCATGTGTGCAATTCTGATCAGACAGCTTTTGTTCAAGTAGCTTGTTATAGAGTATCTACCTTAGACAAGCCTGGAAAATAGTAACAAACGCTTAGGATAAGGCATCCAAATTGTCAATGAACTTTTAAATGCACTCACCTTTGAAAGTGTTGACTGGTGGGACTGCAGGGGAATGAAGGTGGAAGAAAGCAGCTGGGACAGATGGGGACCAGCAGGAAGATGTGTTTTCTTAACTGGGCAGAGGGATAAGAGCCTGAAGCAAACAGCCTGCCATGATGGAGGTGGAAGAGATCTAGTGCGAAACAGCCAAGGGGGAGGGGCTAGCAAGCTTTGGAGTGGGGAAATGTGTATTAGGAAAATATAAATACTTAAAACATCAACATTTATAGACTCTTGTAGCAAATACTTAAGTTTGTAATCACAAAGTTGTTGCCTGTAACAAATAATAATGCTTATAAACATTCACAGTATGCTATAATGTTCTATTTAGTTTACATATATTTATGTTTTACTCTGAATGTAAAATAAATATGACTTGTGCATTAGTTTTTCAGTAGCTCCCAGAAACTGCAGCTGGCATTGGGATGCTGCTGTGCTGATTGCTGAATGTACAAGTGAATTTGGATTCAAATCAGAGGCAAACAAACATCCAGCGGCTTTTTTTTGCTTAAGTAATTGTTGTTAAACATTAAGTTTAAAGTAACAAAACGCAACAGCCTTTGACATCAGTGTTCTATTTAGGAATAGAATGGTTGAACTACACCATGATTGTAGCATAAGATATTTTGGAAGTCATTAATTAGAAAGGAAAATCACTTTCTGCAGAAATACTTATTTCCTGCCTTACAGCAAAGTGAGTAATATCCTGTAGTGATATAATAGCCTAGTTTGAGACACAGTTATCTTGAGATTAGAAGCGTAAACGTGTATGTCAGTTAAAAGCAGATGGATGTTGAAACTGTGACCTGAAACTATAGTAGTGCAAAATATGGAAGATGGCATTAGGATTTGAGACTTTGTAGCATAACGCAGGAGGGTTTGGGTTTTTTCCCCTTTTGGGGGGGCATTGTCTATACGTAGGGAGCAAAATGCAAGGATTGCATTTTCCTTTCTTTTTTAACCTCCTTTGAACTTATTGTAGTGGAGTTAATGTTGCTTGCGGGTTGTATAAAACGATAAATAAGGCTGCAGTGGTGACTACCTTCGTGGAACCTGGGAGAGAGCAGTTTTGGTGACTGGGCTTTCCTATAGATAGAGCAGCACCTTTGCTTCAGTTTGATTACCTTCTCTTGCTCAGATGCATGAGACGCGTGACTTCAGGATGAAGCATATTCTCTATTTTTTTAGCAGACAGGCTTACAACATTACTGAGAAAGTAGGGTTTTTCCCTTCAAATGATTTTTTTTTTTTTTTCTCCTTTCCAAATCAACTACCATGGCAGATTCCGGACTCTTTTGGAGAACACCATGCGAAGCTGTTTTTGACTGATCAGAGAATTACTGTAGCAGGAACAAAAGACATTGATGAGGGAGAGCAGTCCCAAGGGGCCTTAAGAAGAAAGAGATGGAATTCAGATTAGTAGTCTCCGAAAAAAAAATCTTGCTGTAGAAGAGGTAAAAAATAAGACTATAAAAGAACAAAGGTAAAAAGAACATGTGAAAACACTTAGTTCTCATAATGTTACCCTTTCCCATGAGGAGGCTTTTCAAATGGCTTGCATAGTAATGTTTCTCATATGTTGACCATAGATTTGAGCAGTAAGCTTTACTTTTCCTCTAAGCCTTTAATAGAGATGATTGATTTATTAGCTTTGATAGAAGTGTAGAATTACTTTCAAACTCTAAAATACATAATAAGCGTCTCAGATAATGAGCAAGCCTACAACTGTCTCTCTTTAAAGTGACCAATGGCATTAATTTCATTTGGTAACCATGGCTATTTTCTTGTTCAGTGACCATATGGTATTTGTGAGTTTAGTGTGACTTCCTGTGAGCAGTTTTTACAAAGTCAGCTGGGCTTTGGTGTGAAGTGCAGCAAAAATTAAACACTATGGGAAGGTGTGAAAATGTTCTTATATTTAAAAAAAAAACAAAACCCGCAGGTTGCTTTCACTTTGTTAGAGGGGATTTGAGCCTCTTAACTCGTACATTCAGTGAGATTGTAATACTAAAACAGTCAACACTTGTAACTGCTGCTTGTTTGATACTGAATTTTTAATACAAATAACTATTAACAGATCAATGTTTTGTTGTAAACAAAATACTTTTTGTCTTTACTGTAAAAGTGAGACCCCTGTAACTTACACTTTTAAGGGGGTGCTACACACCTCTCTTCTTGAGGTGTGCTACACTAATGCTGTTGTTGCATGTGTCTTGGTGTTAATAGAGAAGCCACATGAAATTTGCATCTGAATTCTGATTTTTGAGGCTTGCTGTAGTCAAAAAGTGTGAATTTTCTGTCGCATGATTTTTGGAACACCAAATCCAACAAGTCAACAGCTTTTAAGAAACATTCTGAGCATCAAGGAGCACAGTCCAACTGAGTTGGTGAAAGCTAGAATAGCGGAGAGGATTCCTTGGTTGGGAAGCCCTGATCAGTGTGTGAAGCAATTTTAGAAAGGTGAAAGTTTTTTTTTTTTTAAACTGACCTTTACTCTCTGCTTATTAATAACAGGTTAAATTGCTCCACGAGAGGTTCTCCAGCATGCAATGTTAACAGGAATAAATCTGGCTGGGAGAGTTTTGGGGAAGGAGAACTGACATCAGATGGTGAACCTGGGAAGGAAAAGATCTAAAAGTAGAAGTAGTCAAGCCAGGTGAGTGGGGTAAAGAAAAGCAAAGAAAGAGGTATTGGGAAATGGAGTGGGGCAAAGCTGGGGGTTGCAGGAGGCTAAGGTTGCTAGTGGTGATGTAGGGTAGCATAGACCTTGCAAGAATAAAGTTTTCTGGGGAGGGAAGGTGACATTGAGGAGAGACCAAGGGAGGAACTGGTTGGTATATAGTCAGGAAAGTGCCCCTTGAAGTTAAGTAGAAATACATCTGAAAGGAGTGACATGCACCAGAAGAACAACTAGTGACTGTGAGGTGCATGATCTCGCAGTATGTGGATGGAGATGAGAACAGGGGCATGCAAAGCCTGCCCCTCCGAGGGGAAACCTGAGTGCTGAGGTGGGGAAATGAGGGACTTGGTGTATGGAGACAACTTAAAGCTTGCGGCTCAAAATGAGAGAAGCTGTGCTGGTACCCTCAAGGGATGTGGTAGGGTGCCATGCTGGGCATCCTCAGTGGTGCAGAGCCCAGAGTGGTGGTCGCAGTGTGCTCAGCTTACAGAAGCTGTGAATGAAACACTCTGCCCTCCCTGTTCTTATTCCTCCATCCACCTTTATCCTCTATGGTAGAGGTGAAAAACTTTCTGATGGGTTGTTACAGTCAACCTATGACTGGAAGCAATGTTAGCTTTCTGCATTGAAGTCTCTGAAGAAAGGTCTTACTGTGTATCTTAGTCTACAGCGTTGTTGTTTTTGCAGAAACAGCCAAATACAGCATGATAAAACCATTCTTGTGCTGTCTATAGTACAACATAATTCTTGTGCTATGTAGCACAAATTAATAAAAATTACTAAAGTAAGCCATAACTCTTAGCAGATGGATACTGTGTTTTAGTCTTGTATAGTCTCTCCTTGTTAATGAACTTGACATGCAGATAAAATGGGAAGGAGATAGCTCTGGCTTTAACAGGAGGAAATGTTTCCCTTGTCATCTAAAAACAGTTCTGGGGTGAAGTGTGCATGCTCAGCAATAGTGCTTTCTCATGCAGAGCCATAGCGTTTAGAAATTAAACTACTTTTATTCCTGGATTGTCAAGAACCTCTCCCCCCACTCTCTAGAGCTGTAATTCTTTATCTTCTATCTTTATGTAACTAAGGTTGGTCAAGGGCTGTAAACAGCCTTGGTTTGGACTTCCTGGTGTTTCTCTATGCCATTGCCATCCCTGCATGTGATAAGATGTGCCTGCTGGAGCTGTACTAAGGAGTAAATCTCAAAGGCTGTAAGTTTTATTGCCACAGCTAATACTGTGGTTGTGGCTTGCTTTTCAAAAGTATTGCATTTGCTGTTTTCCTGAGTGTTTGAGGAGAATATTGATAAGCGTTGTTTCAGGTTTGAATGTTCAAGTATGGCAGCATCTTCCTGTGGCTTGTACTTGACTGATCAATGAGTATGCTTTAAAAATACTTTAGTTGTAAAATGATGGACTTAAATTGATTCTTTCAATGCACATTTCTTTAAGGCTTTTTTACCAATGTCATATTTAATTGTATGTGTAACAAGAATTTTTCTATGTTTTAGCTTAGGAAAGATGCATTTAGCACTGTGTGTTCAGGCTGCCTTTCATAAAGTGCTTGTCTGTGATTAAATATTTATATGCAGGATGGAGCATAAATAGTGAGATTTGAGAAGACATGTTTTGTAAACACAAAATCCATTCTCCCTGGAATGTGAGTGGTATGATACAGCTCAAATTACACTTGTGCTTCGGGGTAGTGCTGGAATTAAAGCTGGGGTTTGTTGTTTTTTGTTTTTTTTTGAGGCCTCGTCTGTGATCTTTGAGTTTTGCACTTTCCTGTTAATTGTAAGACATGGTGGGTGTTTGATACCTATCGACTTAGACTGAAGATGCTTCTGGACTTGATATGAACTTAAAAGACTTTCAGTGAACAGACAGGGGAGAAATTCCTAAGAAAGTAGTTGCTATGCTCAGCAATACAGCTGATAGGATCCATTTCTAAAGGTAAAAATATCTGATGTTGAAACACCCTATTTGGGCAGTGGTTCTTGAAGTTGCATAAAAACTAGGTGATATGGAGATATCTTTGGGTGGGTGGAAGGAAGAGGGGGTTTTTGAGAACTAAGTAAGTAACTAAAGATTGCTGCAGTTACAATGTTTTGGCCTTAGAAAATTAGACTACTATGCCACATGGCTTGAATATGTAAGTTAAAATATTTTCTTTACTACATATGCTGTTCAAAATAATTATATAAAGCTGAAGGGAATTTTTGCCTCTTGAAATAAACTTTACCCTAGTCTTCAACATATGTTTTCACTTATTGTTGATAGCTTCTTTAGTACCATAAAAAACTACAGCAGGTATTGCAAGAATTCAGTAACTTAATCTTAACCCTTTGAAGTTAAATCATGTGAAATGTATGTCATGCTGATATTTTTTTAAACCATAATAGAATTAAACCCAAAATCATCATTAAAACTAGAGTAAGATCATTAATATAGTTTAGAACTCCCTTCTATGACAGTAAAGTCTAAGAGCCTGAGTAGTCTAGAAATTTTGTGGGCCTGAACTAGTTGTCATGTATTTTCTTTGATGGTGAAACTTTATGAAACAAAAAAGCAAGATTTATATCAAAGTTTTGGGAGTATATTATTTGTAAATGTATCATTGGGTAATAATGTTTATATGTTAAGACACTGAAGAAAGTAGTGTTATGGTTGACTGTGAGTTTTAACTGGCTTTTTTTGTGTATAACTGCCTAACTGTTGTATTACTACAGTGTTTTCCTCTGCTTAATCTGCTCTCAAGCAAAGCCAGTTTAAGATCCGCTGCAAACTCAGTACTTTGGCAACTTGTTCTCTGTTAAAAAATGGTAGAGATGGCATTAGTGGGGAAAACAATTACTTGCTTTGTAAGTAGTGCTGTTGAGTTATGACTAAATATATTGATTTGCCTGGCCAACACAAACTCCAGACAGGATTTTTTTTTTTTAATGGCCTTTCCATGAGAGGGTCACATGGCTGGCTGTTATTGCCTTGGATATTATTGAGTTCTACAAACCAAACTGCTTTCTGGGGAAATGGAAAAGTTTTTAAATGATCTTTTTGCAAATATATTTTGATCGCTGATGTGTGATGGTGGATGGATTGAGGGGAGGCTTGTCCCTCTTCTTAGCTGTTCAAAACCTGTTACTTTGCACAGCTCTGTTCTCTTTGTCATGGCTTTACTGATAATACAGACAATAAAGAGGTTATCGACTTTCAGAAATATATGAATTTCTAAGCTTTTTTTACTGTCTAGGCAGGACAAACTAGCATCTGTTTGTGCCAAACATGTTTTTGTTTTTTGTATAATTGGTATCTTTTCCTCTAACCCCCAAAAGTGATTTGAATATACTGTTCAGAGTTCCTAGCTGCATTTATAACTTCGGTTGCTAAATCTGTAAAACCCACAAACTGAAGCTATAATAATGGGATTATGAGTTGCTTAGGCTTCTTCCTACTTTTGAGGTCCAGCAGTAATTAACAGAGCTCCCTCTGCTTACTCTGCCTTTCAGTATTGCCATCTCCATTTCAGGGAAGGGGCCAGTGGTCACTGCCTTAGTGTCAGAGGTTCTGGGTTAAAATTTAGTAAACTGGTAATAGGGTGTCTGAATGATATCCCGAAATGGTTATACTGCTTTGCTCTTCAAGGCTGAATGCTAGCTCTTTTGTCAGCCCTGTTAAGAGGAGGTTCTGTGGTATCTTGTTTGCCTTTATTGGAAACTTGTATTCCTATTTGTGTTACGAATTTTCTCTACTGTATTAGAGCTCTAAGCAGAATGACTGGGGTGGAGTAGGAAACAGAAATAGAGTAAGTAGAAAGACTGAGCAAAGTAAACATTTTGTTAGTTCTTAATGAGGTGTAGTTATCTCATGTGTGAGCTGCTTCTGGGTAGTCTTCCATGATTTACTGTTTAGTGTAATAAAAAAATGGGCAAAAACAAGCAATCCCAGTTATTGCATGGAGAGGGGCAGATGGGGGTGGTAGGAACTGATCCAGCAATTTTGTTCCACTACTTAAATCTTCCTTTCTTGTAGTTACCTTCTTTTGTTGAATTTAGATTTCCATAAGCTAGCTTTCTGAGAGTCTATCTATAATTAACAGTATCAAGTGTTTTAGTTGCTAGATGTTGCTGCCATGTGCAGCAGCTGTGCTCTTACTGTGGGTAGTATTCTAGGTTGGGTTGGCAGCCCTTGTTGGGAAACACAAATCAAACTTCCTACTAAAGCATGCGAGCCCAGTCACGTGGTCTTGTTTTCTGCTTATGTGTTTGTGGCATAAGACTATACAATTTGCTAAGCCAGAAGAAAACTGCTTGCTTAAGTTAGCTTTCTGATAAGCAAGTTGAATGGTCAGATGTGCCCCAGCGTGACTGGTACAGCTCAACCAGAACAGGAGGCAAGAGACCTCATTTGGCACTAAGGAGGCAAGAGACCTCATTTGGCACTAAGGAGGTATTTGGTAATCAGATCATTTCCTTCTGTAACATAAGACATTGTTTTCCCAGTTTACCAAACTGGACTGTTGGTGACTTGAATGTGAGATGCTGCTGGATATTTACTAAATAAGAGCTGGGTGGTGAAACTAGTCTAAGAATAATCAATTGGTTGCAACCTTTTTGGAAAAGGTTTGGTTGAACTTTTTTCACAAAAATACTTAAAATTTCTGGTTTCATACTTTCATTAAATTATGGATTTCTTTCTCTAAATTTGGTGAAGAGCACGTATGGGGTGAGAGTTCTGAGAAAGTTATGTTAAACAATTTTAGAATAAAGATTAAAAGGTAGATCTGGGTAAATAACATAAATGCATGATACAAATGCATTATACTGTACAACAAGCCATTTACATTAGTGTGTTCCCGGCTAGAGAGGTTTTTCTACAGGGCTAGCCCTTCCTCTCTGTCTGTTCAGGCATGTTTGATTTGAAGGGCATCCTCTTATGCTTCCTACAATTAAGATAGAACAGTTTGTATGGTGATGAGAAGAATAAGGGGGTGGCTTGCTGCAGAGTGAAGAAATGTAACATGAAGCTGAGAAAACTGTATGTTTAGTGCAGCTGTTGCTTCAGATTTATCTTTATTGCAGGATAAGCTGCAATTAGACCTTACCCCAGAAACAGAAGCGTAGGAACTTTCCTTAGATAAGGAAAATAGTGAAGAACACTTACAAAAGTGCTAATTTGAAAAGCAGGTGAAATTCAAACAAGGTTATTTTGCTTCACCTGATTCCTGGTTTCAGAACCATTAACAGTTTTCAAGTAGACAGATAAAGTTCTTTAAAGAGGAGGAGAAGCCAAGCCAGTATCTATATCTAAGAGGGGCAGGTGGAAAAGAACCAACACAGAACTGGAGACCGTTTGTGAAAACATTGTAACAAATATGAACTATTTGGTAAGCTCCTCAAGGAAAAAGTACAAAGATGTTAAATAAACATAAATGTGAATTTTCTTGAAACAAAATTCACAAGCTGTCAAATCTCCTTTCATGACATGGTATCCAGTCTTGTTTGGGAGGAACAGATATGTTCTTAGTTTAATGAGCTATTCTAATGATTTTTATTTGTATTAAAAGCAAGGAAGTGTTTCTCGAAATACTGTAAATTTGGTGAAAAACCTTAAATAGTTTTGTGGATCACTGTCAGACCAGAGGTTGTCTAGACTGAATGGTCTTTGCAGGGTTCTGTCACTAATTTTGGCTTAAGTGAAACATTAAGGCTGTGCAATATTAGCAGCAGATGGTACTAAGCTAAGAATCGCTGCAAGTGCGTTGGAAAACATGGTTAGGGTTCAGAATGGTTTGCGGAAAGTGGAGAAGCAGTCTGGGGAAGAATATGTGTTTTGGATAAGGACAAGACTCAAGATGTGTACAAGTAGACAATGGGGGAGTAGAATGGGTTTTGTGCAAAGGATCTGGGGATGTTGCAGTTAAACTGGATGTGATTCTGTTAACACAGATGTTGCAAAAAAGTCAGGTGTGCTGTGATACATAAGCAGGATAACTTTCCATAAATCATGTGGCAGTCCTTTGTTTTAGGCTTAGGCATTCTGCCTCAGGAAAAGCTAGAGTCCTTAGAGACTATACAGGAAAGTAAAGAGATCAAAGTCTTGAAAATGTAGTTATTTTACTCGCAGAAAGGTTTAGAACTGTTTCCCTTGAAGAACAGGAGACTACAGGGAGAAAGAACTGTCTTAAGGTGAGATATAAGCAAGAATGGAGGAGAGCATTTTTCACTCTAGCCACTCTGACGACAGAACCACTGGTAACGTGCTTAAACTGCACAAAGGTGGTGTAAATGCACACTAGAAAGAAATTGTGAACCACTGGAACAGATTGCTTGGGAAGACTGTGGTATTTCCATTTTTAGAGTGCCTTGTAAGGCACAGATTAGCTATGTCTAGACCATGCTTTTTTCCTCTAGTCCTGAGAGGGTGTATTAGCTGATTTATTGAGCTCCTTTTCAACCATTATTTTATAGTATTAGAGTATGCTAGAAGGGTTTCTAGAAAGCAGGGACATACAAGTTAAAAAGGTGTCAGAGTGGTTAATAGCATTGGGCCCATGATAATCACTTTCTCATTTTGTGCTAATGGGTCGTGCTATCAAAATAGCACATCTGTGCTCCCTGCTCTTCAAAGAAGAGTAATATTGCATTGGGCGGAAGGGGGAAAATACTTTTATAAATCTTCTGGCTCACTTCCATTTCATGACTGTAAATATCTTCCAGTTGATACACTAAGTGTATACTGGTGGCTACAAACTTCCAGAATAATCTTTCTTCCCCAACTTTGCATAAAATTGCTTTGGGGACAAGGGAGAAATTAGACTCTTCAAACCCCATGCTAAGTGTGATATCAGATTCTGAGATTTCAGACTGCTTTGCTCATTACTCTGAGTTAGAATTAAGATATGAAATAACACATTCCCTCATTAGCAGATACCAGCCTTCATCTTGCATGCCCTTTTTCCTAAAACTAGCAATTAAGATGCATGAGTAAGAGGCAGCGTAGGCTGGTGGCAGGAACTTGGGCCTGGGAGACAGAACTGTCAGCATTTTAATCTTAGCTATGATGTTGAGTTATGATTTGCTGAAGGGCATGTTTAATTCCTGGCCCTGTTTTCCACACAGATAACATAATGCTGTAAGGATTACTTTTTATTTGTAGCTGCAGAGATGAAAACTCTCAAGACATGTATCTCTTTCTGCATTAAAAGTTAGTATGTAAGCCCAAGGTTTTATTTCATGGATTCTTAGGTGTGTTACTTCTGCTACGGTATCTTCAGGTTAAAGAACAACCATTTAAAATTTTGGTAGGTTAAAAATATGTATCACGGTAGAATTTGCTGTGGTGTTTTCCCTAGTCTTTGTACGTGGAAAATGCAGCCTCTTGTTTTCTTCCTTTGCCTTTTTTTTCCTTCCCCGCTACTGTTGAGGACTGCTACTTTCTCAAAGACTTCAGACTTATGTTATAGGCTCCATTCATGATTTAAATTCTACACTCTTTCTGTACCCTTATAAATTCTATTGGAATCCCAGTTCCGTTTGCTGCCTAGCTTTTGGAAGTTGAAGAGGCTGCATTGGTATAGACTGATTTGACTTTTAGCATTGTTAGGGCAATACAACTATCCTATGCATTTGTCTTTTAAGTTCCTGAAGAGGCTGGGGGCCATGCTAGTATGATTTCATTTTGGTTTGACAAATCAGCAGTGTTGAAGAATGACAGGGCATGTGGGGTCTTTAAGGCAATGAAGTACCTTATTTAAAACTGGTGGCATCATACTGAAATTGCTGTGGGCTTATTTCTGCAGGTGCAGGTTTTAAGTTGGGCCTCCACTGACGTTTACATTTAAATTTATGATTGCAGTGTCACCCTACATGGTTTATAGTTCCTTCAGTGAATTCTTTGTGAAAGAACTGGCATCATTTTTTAAAAGGTTATGTTGAATTCTGGTTTCCACAGCACAAGTTGCCATGGATATGTCAGGTTCTTAATGTTTGTTTGCGGAGGAATGAGGTAGAGAAGGTTCATGCTAGCTATTTTCAAATGATGCTGTTCTCGCTGGGAGTTAACTGACCAGTGAGCATAAATTCTACTGTCTGGCTCTAAAATGGATTAAGTTCACTTTGGAATGAGTTAATGCAGACATGTTTATGTGTATATCTTTACTTTGAACTAACTTGTCGGTTGTTCAGGTTGCTTTTTTCCCTTTGCAGTAAAATAAGCTTGCTGATTTTATGTGCTCTGTAGTACTTTGGAGTCCTGTCAATCAGTAGTTAAATAGGTAAACAATGTATATGCATTATTGCGGTGCCCAGGAACTGACATGTGCATCATTGCCACTGCAAAACCTGCTCTATTTAGTGCATCTTCATGAAGCAAGGAAAGGTCGTAGACTTCCCATGATCTGGGAAAAGAAGATGGTGGATTTTGTTTGGCAAAGAGCTGGTATGACAAGGAAATTAAACCATAAAACTCCTGCGTGCGTAGATCAAATGCACAGGAGAGGCTACTTACGTAATAGACCCTTGAAGTATGTTTCTGGTCAGTCCTCTGCCTTCTAAACTATCTGCTTTGTTCCCTCCTAACTGCTCATTTACTTTTCTCCTCTTCCAAAATAAGGATCACAAAGATGAATGTGTTTAACCCCTCAAATCTTGATTCAGAAGTACAGACTGCTGACTTTGAAGCCCATGCGAACTACCTGCACAGCACACCAGACTGCTGTTAAGTCTGGAAAAAGTATGCAATTAAAACAGAAGTCGAACATTAACTTGCTGTTTTCCCAGGTTACGCTGGAAGAGGTGTGGGCAGGCATGTTTGAAAGCTGAAGAAAATGAACCCTATCTCTGTCTGTGAAGACAAAAGTAGACTAAGTAGTGCTCATGTCTCATTTTAAGCTGTGCAGCTCTTAAGGACACGGTGAACAACTGCTGCAGGACACATGGTTAGTTTTTTGGTCAAATAAGCCAAAAGAGAAGCCAAAAGTGAAGCGGCAACATAGTGGAAAAGAATGAAAAAGTGAACATCCTCATGTGAAAAGTGAAAGTAGAGTAAGGAGAAAAACACCTGTGAAAGAAGCATCTCTGTAAAAGATAGTTGACTACTTTTAATGGATCAAAAGAAACTATTAGCAGCCACTTTATTGGTGAAATTAAGCCTTGTGTACATGCTGAGATAAACTTAATTCTGGAACTCCACATGTAAAGCTTATTAGAGGTATTTGTGAAAGTGTGATAGTCTTATACCTTGTGTGTTCTACAAACCTGGTCTCTACACAGGAGTGCCTTGTGTATTTTAAAATGTGTAAATAAAATACCCTCAGTGTTCTAATTTTAGTGCAGTACATCTGAACTGAGTTTCCAAATGGCGGTAACAAGATGTTCTACTGATTTGGTATCCGTAGCAATAGCCAGAGAGGTGTCTCTGTGAAGTGATAGGTATAGAAATGTGTTATAAACTATGCCTGTTAATAGAAGAGCTCTTTCCATTGCTTTTGTAGATGTAGTGCAAAATATCTCAAATGATTAATGCACGGTAAGTACCACTTAGCAGCCACCACCACTAAACATCTTCATTTTCCATTCAGAATCTGAAGCACATACTCTGTACATTCTGCACTTGTTTGGGAGATACGGTTTAGGTGGGTCCTTCCTCCTAGCCAAACATCCAGTTATGGGTGTGTGTCAGGGAGGGAACCTTTATCTCGAAGAACAACGAGGCAAGCTGTAGTCTAGTTTCTTTTGGCACAAGTTAAACTTCTTTGGGAAGAAAGTGGATATGGATTTGAAGAGGCTAGTGTGACATGTCTAGGATTAAATGAAGTTGTCATAATCAACACTGGAATCGCTGAGAAACATAGATTTCTAGCTTTGGGTTTTGAGGCCTGGTATGGTATGACTCCCCTTGCTGGCTCTAATATAGCCCATGTACTGCAGCTGTGCAAGTTCACCAGGATGTTATGAAATGACAGTGCTTGGGGGTGAATGCTTTTTTTCAGTCTATGCTTATTTCATATTAGGTGTTGTCTTAACAATACCAAAGTGGCTCTATGCTGGTAATCACTAGTGACCAAGCCCTCTAGGGTTAGTCTGCTCTTATAGCAGTTCAAGCTTACTTTCCAAATAGATTTCTAGGTAAAAGCTACCTTGTGTTTTTTTCCAATCATCCCGTATTTCTGTTTTCCATACTTGGAAATTGTGCTGCAGGCAGAAAATCCACTTGGGCTGGTGACAGGGGAAGAAAATCCGAAGCGCTGTATACATCTGCTGGATTGCCTCATTTGCCATCAGTCGTCTTGGCTTGACCCAACAGTTAGCTTCCAAAGCCTACGCTACCAGCCATCAAGATCCTAAATATCCATGGTTCAATCTCTATTAAATGTTTTCAGATTAACCCTTAATGCACAGGGAGAAAACACCTCAGATGCAGATTGTCAGGGGAAAAAATATGAGATACTAACTTGGAATGGTGTTCCCTTATTCTAAAAGGGGTGACTGCTCCTGTGAGTGTGTTGATATGAAGGAAGCTGAGCAGCCACCATGTTCTCAATCTATACTTGCCTCCATGTTACTGTTCTGAAACAGCTCATGTGATATGAGGTATATTTTGAACTAAATAACCAAGTAAATGAGGCATTAAAGTGAGAACGCTCAATCTATGGAAATCGTCACTGGGGAAGACTTAATATATATCCGTTTTTTCCTCAGTGTGTTCACATAAAAGATTCCCTATCTCATGGGAGAAATTGAAGCTTGTTCTATGAGCCATAAAAATCAGTCTTAATATTCTGAATTTGAGACTTAATTCTTCAGTATAGTTTCTCCATGATCTGGTTTTGATGTTATTTTCCTGTGAGAGAGGAGTCGATGTGTATTACTGTTTAGTAGATTCACTTTTGAGAAGTTTGTGCCAAACAGTAGGTTAGGCTTAAAATTTTAAGTTCCCCTAGTGTGCCAATGGCATGTGGGAGTCTCCTGAGAGCTCACAATTTGCAATTTCATGCTGCTTTATGCAAACAGTACTTGATAGCGGGAACTTCTCTCCAACTGTGTTGTTGCAGACATTTGTTATTCTTGATCTGTGGGGGTATTGCTTGTTGAATCCACATGCTCTTTATTAATCTTCTGTGCTGAATGCCTGAGATAAACTGAAATAGGTAGGTATGCTCAGTTTGATAAGTGAAGGCATTCTGTTATCTATTTGAAATTTAAAAAGACGACCTCTTTGCTGGCTAGAGCTATGTATGTAACTGTTCCGTAAGGCTGCCAGGTTTTGAGAAAATTCATACTGAATAATGGTATTTTTATAGTTAGTTTCTTGAAGGGTGTGGTTGAATTCATACTGCTCTGTCTTTTCTCTCATGTTTCTTATGTGGGTAAATGCTGTATCTTGATTATCTCTTAAAGTTGTGAAGAGTAGATGTGTGAAAAAGAAAGGAATAAGAAATTACTCTTAACATACTTTTTCATTCACACTTAAATAGCTGAACTATTTAATCATGTTGGTGGCTGCTTTTAAAGGTAGTGTAGTTGAAACTCTGAGAGAGAATTCTTTGCTTCTGATGCTCTTGATGTCCATCGTCTATAAATCTCAACATCATGACCAAGGCAGAGACCTAAGGCCTTGGATGCCTTTTGTGTTTTGTTTTTTATGTGTGTGGTGGTGTGTTTTTTGTGTGTGAAACGTAAGTGTAGTAGTCTAAAGTATCCCTTCTTCCTGTATTATTCCTTTCTCTTGGGATTAACAGAAAAACATTTATCAGCTATTTAGTATTAGAATGCTATCTTCTAATTTCTGCAAAAGGAACCACTTAAATACAGGCGATTAATTACTGTGAGCAGGTGATGTTTTTGTGAAACTCTGAACTAAGCATATAAAGTGACTCTTTTGAATGTCCTGACATGCTAGATGGAAGGATGTCTACACAGGGAGAGTTCTACATACTTTTGAAAGCATGGCAAGAATGTCAGTGTTCATAAGTAAACTTTGCACTTTCAAATAAAGTGGCAATGTGTTTGAAATTGATGTTATAAAGGCTATTTCCTGGGTGATCAGTGATCTATAATCCTTAATTTCTTGCTGTATATCAGTTTTTGCATATTTTAGGGAATAAACAGTTAATTTTTAAATGACTGAATCTCAACTTTTCTGTTTGGACTGGAATTTGTAGGCTTGATATCTCCTCTTGAGCTGGTTATTTGCTCTGGTTTATATGTTCCTGGTTAAATAGCATGGATGGACGTGTTAGGGACGAGTACTGGAAAGTCGCTGCTAGGGATTTCTTAAGTATGTACAACTCTGGAAGTGCAGAGACTGCTTCCTCACTCTCCTGTTCTAGGAGCAGTTGTTACACACTCTCTTGCATTTTTGCAGATAAAGAAACTTAATTTGGGTGTTACAATTGTCTTGAAGAGAATGCTGTGGAAAGCGAATATACGTTCCTAAGTATTGTATGTATTGTAATGACTCATACTTAGCAAAAGACTCTGGATTGCATCAATCCTGCATAGCTGTTGTTAAACTTTTATTTCTTTTCCCTGATATTTTAGATTTTTAGCAGCTGTCAGTAATTGTGTGGTTGAACAGTTTGAATGCTAGTTGGAAACAGGTGGTGCATGCTCTAAATACCTTGAGATACAGACAATGTTGTCATTGAAAATGTAGGTATTCGTGTCAGCCTATCTGGATTTCGTTTTAGCAGAACTTTGATATTCTTTGCTGTGGAGAAAGCATTCCAAAATGAACTTAGGAGTAAAATGTTGCTGAGACATCAGTTCATTATAGATGGCTAAGCCTGTACAAGACCAGCATACAATTTGCTGGCTTAATTGTAGAGGGTATGGATTAAACCAGCAGCAGAATGTCATGACTCTTAGCTGAAAGACAGCTTTGTATGAACCATTTCATTTAGTATTCTGTGATTCCCACCCAGAATATTCCTATGTTCACTGAATGTGGCATGTGTATTAACTTAGAGATATACTTGCATAACACAGTGAGATCTTTTACAAGCAGACACTTTGCAAAGGCTTAAACTTCAGGCAGGATCTGTTATTGTGCAGATTATTTGGATAGTAAAAACATCCAGTTTGCGATAGCTTATCCTGTGGTGTAGCATTACTTTTGGGTCTTATATCTGTTTGCAAATTGAACCTTGTAGACTTGCAGCTAAAAGTGCATAGTTTTGGGTGCGCTGTAATCTAAGACTTTAGAGAAGAGGAATCAAATTGAGGCAATTGATTGGGCCTCCTTAATTAAATCTGTGGCTGAAACACCCTTATAATTAAATCTTTTTAAGGTATTATCCATATCTCTGTAAATTGTTGTACTGCCTAATCTATTCAGTTGGGTAAATGAGGGTTGATTCAGACCTTTCTCTTAAGCAAAGTCCCTAGACCATTAAGATAGCTAAAATAAATTTAGACATTTGGTTTTCATTAGTGTTGTAACTGAAACAAAAACATTTTAATGACTGATCCCAGAGTATTTTGAAGTTTGTGTGACTTTGCTGGGGAAGGTATTTAAACTGTAGTATCAGTTGCAAGTTGGCCATAGGCCAGTTTTTCAAAGCTGTTTCAAAGCAAGATGTTGGGTTTCCAGAGTGTTAAGAAAGAGGAAAACTTTGAGAGGGCAGAAGCAGTGGAAGGTAGTTACAGTAAAATTTGCACTAATGAAATGAAATTATCTGCTAAAAGGAGACAGTGACAATGTTCATGCCATACTACAGTTTACTGTTTTGTGAAAGAGCTGTTAGAGTTATCTGAGAAGAGATACAAATCTGGGCTTTAATGCTTATATTGATATAAGAATTAACTACCCAAGGAATCAGTGGGCTTACAAGACCTAATTTGAAAAATACTTCTGGGGAATAATATTTGAATTGGTCTTGGGGGAGGGTGGCAATAAATGCTGATAAAAATTAGCATGTGGACTTGGTCTTTGACAAATAAAATATTAATCTATAGCTTTACATTCATGGGAGATGCTGGAGACTGTTAAAGTGCTGTAAGATGAGGATTGAGTATTCTGTATCATGCTGTAATTACAATAATGTCTCATGGAAAACCTGCTGAAGTTGTTGAAACATTCTGAGTGATCAGGGATCATTTAGGGATCCAGGGACTGGATATCCAGGGCTTCATCATGTCCAAACTGGACCCTTGTGTTTGCTGCTTGGCCTGGGTAGACAGAATGCCAGTAGTAGTGTTTGCCAGAGTAATCTTAGGTTTTGGTGTCTCTATTTTTTATTTACTTTTTTTTTCCTTGGAGGTGATTTGGGATTAACTGGCAATTAGAAAAAGACCAGATTACTTCATTTAGGCTATTAGAAATTGATAGTGGTTTGAGCAAGGGCAAACTAGCACTTCTGGCAAAAAAATACTGCTCAGATGGAATTACTGAATTGTCTGTCTGAACAGGTGCAGATTTTGATGGATTCATCTGCACAGTATAACCTCAGTTATACAGTGATTTAGCTGTAACTGACTGATGAAAACAAAGTGTTCCCACAGAAATCCACCTGTGATAAGCAAGAAGCAGTGATATCAGAGTGACTGGAAGTCTAGGTAGCTTCTGAGAGTTTCATCCTTATTTTGCAATTGATATGTTTGTACTTGATTTTATATATTGACTTTTTAGGAATAATGTTCCTATGTAGAATGTGTATAGCTAAGCTGAATTTTAGTAAATTATTGTTGTATCTTCTGCAACTATTATGTTGTGTGTGTGTTCTGTTATTTCAATTTACAGTATCTCGTGTACAATATATACTTTTTTCATTGGCTTTCTAAGGATTCTTTAACTTCCTTTGGTACATTATGAACAGAAATATAGCATTTTACAACAAATTTTACCCAAAGTAGTAAAGTGGGCCTCAGTCTTTTTAAGAGACTGTTCAGTACATATCATGGAAGTTTTATTTGAATGCCTGAATTAAAAGTTTTTATAAATGTGAAATAATGCAGAGTTGCTGCTTTTCTAGGAAGAGTCTGAAAGGCGGTATGGCTTTCCTTTTCTCCCGTATTCTCTCTGGGATATTTCTTTTGTGATTTCACTATTGGGATATTCTAGGTGAATTGTTTTGTCTACTAAAGCTTGTAGGAAATAGATGCAATTCTGAGACTGAATTAAAGGAATGGCCCATTTCTCATGTGTGTGCAGTGCTGAAAACATTGTGTGCTTACACTTTCATGTTCTGTGAATGGAAATAATGGAAGAGATGCAAATGCAGGTTTACTTTGGTACCTATAGACATGGGTTAGAAATCTGATACCATATTCATTTTGTTGACTTCTTTTTGCTAGGCCATGTAAGTTATCTGACCACAGGATCATAATAAAGATAAAGACTTTTACTATCTCCTGTGGTTAAGCTGAGGACACCTTGCTCGAGCTGAAGATTTTTGGTAGTACTATTGTGTGTTGTTCAACACGTGAGGGGAATTTGAATACTGAAGGACTGCATAGTTTGTCATAATTCAGTGTAAGGAAGGTACCTTCATTTTCTGATCATGAAATGCTATAAAACTCATATAGTTGATACTGTGCTTTGAAACTGCTTCAGCCAGACTTCTTTATATCTCCTCCCATCCTAATAGTCATTGGAGGTTTTTGAAATACTATTATTTCTAGAAGATTTAATTTTAGAACTTAATTTCTTGAGAAGACTTAGTTGAGATTTCTTATTGTTTGGTAGCACAATCTTGATACTGAAAGCAGACATTACCTTGATGCTGGTACTAACATGAAAAACATCAGATCTACCCTCAGATGTGAAAAGCCTTTTTAATAAGGCGAGAGCTGTCCAGTACCACTTTTATACCAGTTTATTCATTACTTTGTTTTAATATTCTGGTAGTTTGAGTAGAGATGAGATAGAGATGGCAGAGCAGTAAGCATTAATAGTAGTGAGAGCCTGAAAGAAGTTAAGTCCCTATTTGAACAAGGCCTGTCAGAATGCCAGGTGTGTAGGGGATGCTCTTGCAACCATAGAGGAAAAGAATAAGCAGGAAGAAAGTGAGTGCACCATTAAAAAGCTGGAGGAAAAGTATATTTAAGAAGAATGAAGAAAGAAAGTACATGGGATGTCTGGGGAGAAGTAGCAACAGAAAATAAGATCTGTCCTCGACAGAGACATTTAAAGAATATAGAAATGGCTGTGTTGAATTTGACTTGTAATCTGGCTGCTTCCTGCGTCATAGCTGGTGTCAGCTACTGCCAGAAGATTCAGACGCTGTGGAAAGTGCTGTGGTAGGTAGTTGGGAGAATCTGTCTGCTGGGGCAGTCCGCTTCATAGTTTAGGAGAGAGCTCATCATGGATAAGCTTGGCTGTTTAAATGGTTAAAGGACCTAGTCAGTGCTAGTCATCCAGGCTCTCTTTAGAATAAAGGAAGAGAGACTTGCACCTTTAAAATGTCATTTTCAAAGACAGCATTAAGACAAATGTTTCAGCAAGCAGCTAAAAAGCTTCCTCTTCTGAAGGTGAAGTTGCAGACTGCGCTAAGCCAGTGCGATAGCCTTGTCTCTGCACCAGCTCTGGCGTGCGTCGGGTCTACCTTTGAGTCAGCTTGCCTCGCCAACCAGGCAGAAATATAACCTAGTGTGAGGGGGCTCGGGGGAGAAAGGTTTTCCGTGGTCTTTGCCAATAGAAGCAGCTCAGTTCAGGGGCTGAAAAGCACCAGGGCTGGTGGGGCAGGGATGGGGCTGGAACCTTATCGTAAGGAATCTTACTACCTTAGAGAGGGTGAGGTTATTTGTTATGGTTTGTGCCAGAGACATGAACAGTTTAGCATCTTAAACATCAGATTTTTATCTCTCTGCCAAGAGTCTTTCCATTGGCATTACTAGTGTGAGCAGCTAGATGTTCTTGTCAAGCATAACAATTTGCAGTGCACTAGATCTTGCTGTATTCCATGTTTAGTATCACGTGACAGTGAATTCTAAAGGCTCATTGATTTCAAAGATATTAAGGTGCCAAATTTAGATTTTTGTTGAATGCTGTCTTGTCATGAGCGGACAACTTGCTTTACTTCTGTTGTATTTCTCTCCACTGTTAGACTGCAACTGGGAACAATATTCTTTCTAATGAGACTTCTGTGTGTGGAGCTCCAGTAAGAGAAACAACAACTGGCTGTAATAAGGGTTTGTTCTTTCTCCTGCTTTGATTTCTGCATGCCAAAATCTTGGTGGCTTCATCCAGCTGCATCTTCCTCATAGGACATGAGGTGTGGGGAAGAAAATGAAGGTGCTGGTCGCAAATGCATGAGGTGCAGGCAGCTGAGGGGGAAATGATGTAAGGTGGGAATATAACATGCAAATCTCATGAATGTATGAG
>Ga0181612_116471_pt1 | contig 21287 bp, 12 predicted proteins | sample HoacroProtozoa21_FD_119630 | JGI IMG/M metagenome (GOLD analysis project Ga0181612, IMG submission 119630) | Hoatzin crop microbial communities from Cojedes, Venezuel. Combined Assembly of Gp0051906, Gp0051904, Gp0051908
TGGAACAAGGTTTAATGAAGCTGAAGCTATGAGTTACTAATTATAAAGGAACACAACTATTGTTGGGTCTAACCACATAAAATGGCATCAGGTTGGGCAACAACTTTCTTTTTTCTCTTGGAACGAAGTGAACCAAATGGCCAGACTGATACCGGCCGCTGAATTCCCAAAGGTTAGACTCAGCTACCACAGGTAGTAGGAGTCAACATAAATCTGTGAGAAAGCACATTTGCAATGTGTGACCAAAACCGGTGCAGTAAATGCCGTTACTCTGCTGATTCTGGATGTTCCTCATTTTGCTTTGTCCAGACGCAGCGATGATGAGAGTTGAAGTGAACATGAGGTCAGAGCCAAGTTAGGGGGCTGTAGACTAGATCTTTACTTTGGCTTTTAAAATGTGATTACTTTGCAACGTAATGGCCAGGTTTGTTCTTTTTTGGTGCACTGACACCTAGATGTCCTTTTCTCATTATTATTACTCTCTTAACGAATAATCTCTGCTGGTTTTGTTCAATATTGTTCTCTTAAAGGTCCACTGCACGCACAGAGAGTCCCCATCACAGACCACCCTGCTGTGATCCCACCAGCTGACAAGCACCAGGGCTGCTGCTGTGCTCGCAGCTCCTCTGGCGGGCCCAGCCAGCTTTGGGTGCTGCCGATCCCGGCGCAGAAATCTCATTCACTCAGTCAATATTCCAGCACGTCGCTATGGAAGGGCAAGAAACTGCAGCTCTCGAAATCCTGGAAGGGAGCCTTAGGGTACTGGCTGTAGGTCCTAAATGTTCTACTTGGTTGTTTATGGTATTTAGGTTTTTTGCTAAGGCTCCCATATTGACCTATGAAATGTGCAGGGCACTTGGATATTTCTGGATGGAAAGGCATTTAAAAAAAAATTAAAATAGAGCCTTTACTATTTTTTTAACAAAAGTTCTCATTTCATTTCGGAACTTCTGCTATATTCAGAATAAATGCTTGTACAGTGTAAAGGTCTCATTTGGACTGGTCCAGAGTGTTCTGTAATTTCCATGTTTAAGGATTTAGGAATAAAATTACTGCAACTGGCTTGGACAATGCCCTGCCCCAGATCACATGCAAGATGATCTTTTTGAAAAAAATTTGGTGGTTATTTTATTCTGCTGTAAAATATATCTTTATGTACACATATTCATTCTGTATTTGTAAATGTTTATCATTATGTTCCAATGATCTGATACAGATCTTGGGCAAAGCAAGGTGAGGTCTTGAATTCCAGTGGTTTAATTTTTCCAAGCTTTAAGTCAGTGCTCTCCCTTAAACTGTTGATTACAGACTAGATCTTGGTATAGTATCTGCTATACTTAGGAAAATTCTTGCATGCTTAATAGCACATGAATTGGCCATCCACAAACTGAAGCTGGGACCTGGGCAGAAGAAATGGAAAACATCACAAAGCCTGAGGCTCGGAGATAGCACTTTCTAAAAGCTGTCTTCTTTTTTGTGTGCTTTTCCACCAATGCATTAGAAAAATCTCATTTATAGCCTTTTGAACAAGCCAAATCTCCCTTTGTCAGGTCAACAACAACAAATTAAATCCAGCTATGGTAAGGAAGGATTTAGAAAATCAAATCACGGGAAAAAGATTTCCGTCTTCCTCAGCTGACCCTGCTGTTGAAGCTGTGGCGCTTGCTGGAAGCCTCGGCGTGCCCTCAGCCAGCTGCCTGTTAGAAAACAGTCCCACTAATCCCACTGTTCTCTGCCGTCGTGGAAGCCAGCAGGCTCACAAGCAAACCCACCCACTATTATTTTTATCCTATTGAAAGCACCACCTTGTTGGACGTAACTGAAGTGGCTCACGGGCAACGTGAAGAGCAAGAGGGTTTTACCAACACTCAGGCCAAAACTAAATCTGGATTAAATTGCACCCTGCCAGCATGAAGCGTGCACTGTGGGGCTTTGCTCCGCAGCACCCCACCTCAGCTTGCTCCGCGCCCGACAGAGCGCTGCATGCTCCCTCCAAAGACCGTTTTCTAAAAGGGCAAAGCAAAGCCGCAGTGCCTGCGCTGGAATGTGCTGCAGGTAGCGAGCTGAACCTCCACCACCAGAGCGTAGTCAGCAAGAGGATTAACTGAACGTGTGAGGGTGGTTGCTTGGAGGGACTTCCCAGGAATGCACCCCGAAGGCCCTCAAAGAGCCCACAACAAAGGGAAAAGCCACTCAGGCGCAGACTCCTGGGAGGATGAGGAGCATCGAGTATTAAGAGTTTGGTCCACTGCGTAGAAAAGGCAGGAAACACTGCTGCACTGAAAAGCAATGTCCGATTCTGGGGTGGTGGTTTTTTTTCTGTAGACCTCTTTTAGAAAGATAGTTGGCTAGAAAATTGCAGCCTGGCTAACGACATGTATATAATATCTGACATGATCAAAGGTCTATGCCAGTTTTATGAGCATGTACGTAATGAGTTTTGAGTTGTATTTTGTTTCAATTTCCCTTTCTGGCAGGGGCACGCCCTTGCGACCCCAGCAGTGCTGAGCATCATGGAACTGCCCACACCGACGCCAAGGGAACGGCCAGCCATGCCACGCGTGGCTTTGCAGGCTGCAAGCGTTGGAATGAACTCGACGGATGCTCCGGTGGGCCGGGGGGGTGGACTGCTGCTGTTTTTGACAGACTGAGACTACTCAGGAGTGCCGCACGTGGGCACAGTCACACAGGGAGACCTTGCCCTTCTGGGAAGGTGTTCCCCAGGTAAGCTCTGAATTACATACTTCAAAGACTGGAGAAACGACAGCCATACCCAGCCAAGAGCTAATATGGAATTTGCTAGCACAAGCTAGCGACACGGACAGAGCAGCTTTCAATTTCTCTCAAACCTTCCCATGAAAACCAACAGTGCCACAGAGTCTCCACCACGAACAACCTGGCTTTATGTGAGCTACCATCCTCATCTGGATCCAGTTTCCAGGCGCTGCTTTTATGTCTTTACCATAAGAAGTCACGTAATTACGTGCAATTAGCAAATTACTCTTGCTTCTCAGTCCTCTACCCTTGTCAGTCAAACCATGTCCCCCCCCTTTCTCAATCATTTAAATTGTACAAGCATCCCACTTGAGTGACATTTTCCTGAATCTTTTCAACATATAAACCTTCTGGACAACGTTTGAAAAATGGCCTGAATAATCACGGGTAATTAGTCTCCTCTGTCACTATTCACTAATTCCCTCTTCCTTCAGCCAAGGCCTGAAAATACCGCTGGCTGCCGCAGTGCGACCCGAGGGCAGGCTCTGTTGGTACGAACCAGGGGCCGCGACGAGGGCATCCTCTTCTGTTTCTACTGCCATTATTTACGTATCTATCTTGTCTGACACAGCCCACTGCGTGCACTACTTGGTTTTCTTTTCAAAGATATTATACAGACAGCAATCTGTGGTGCTCACCAGCTGCTTCTTCTCCTTTCTTGAGATGCAAAATTTTGAGAAGATTTTGAAGCACTATGATTTTAAGGATTGCTGTTAACTTACTGCTTCTTTTCAAGGTCCTCCAGCTTGAAGAATGATGCTACTGTTAAACAGCAAGCATCTCAGTACAAAGACCGTAATTGTCATGCAATTAAACCACTATGGAATTATAAAAATAATAAACAAATTGATCACTAACGTTGTATAGAATGCTATTATTAATTTGAGATCAACAAACCAAAACTGGTTCAGGTAACATTTTATTCACAAGTAGAAAAAGTATTACAAAACGATTTATACAAGATTTTAATTTACATTCCTGAAAGGAGTATTTAAAACAGCACTGTAAGTCCCTAGACGTGATATGTGGGCGGTCTAAATGCGGTGGTAGTGGATGTCTTCTGTTGGCATGTACAACATGGCTTGCCACAGGCAATATAAAAAAGACCAATTTGGTTAAATTAAGGAAAAAAAGTATATACACAATATACACATATATTTAAAAAGCACTCTCTTCATTTTTTCCTCCCAATTTGCTCTCAAGCTATCTGTCACTCATTTAAAGAAATGAGGAGTATTCTCTAGAGAGAACAAAGGAGCCGGACAGCACTGATTATACAAAGTGTAAATTCCAATGGAAAAACAGTTGCTGCGGCAGATGCTGGCAACACTTTTGAACATAGCATTTTAAAGAACTGCTGTTAGTGAAAAGTTAAATCTCCATGCGTTCTAAAAATAGCCTGCCATACACTGAAATGCACACTGGATTTTTTCTATGTACAACGTATATACAAAGAAGCACACATCTCCTCAGGCGCATGTAGTGAAAAATAACGTTTTGTCACTTCTTAAATGTATGAAGGCATCCAAAGAAATTATTCAAAACTACTCTTATTTGAATATATACTTTAAAGTATTTAGCTGAGTAACTGTACTCCCTGTGTAACTGCATATTCTTCTGTCAGTGACCAAACAGTGGTATTTGCTACTTAAAAAAAAAATAAAAAAAAAATCACATCACTTCTTCACTTACTTCGGTTTGCATTTGATCGCCGTCATTCATGGGTTTTGCACACAGCAATAGTCTCACTGGTGTTGGCTGAAGCACCTTACTGCCGTGGCTGCCTGTACCGGCTCTAGCTATTCTTGTGCAGGTTCAGTGCTCTGCGGGGTGCTTCAAAGCAACAGGCTTTTTCCATTAGGGAATGTGAGTACTGCCTCAACCTTTCCATTGCCACACAAACCCTCTGTGGAAAGATGAGTAACATTTATTGCAAATTTGCAGATGTTTTGCTGATTGCTTTGTTTTTGTCAAGGCACACTGGGTGCTTCAAAGAATGACTGCTACAGTTCATCGCTGACAAGTTTGAGCCTGCTGAATGTAATGAATCAGTAGAGGTTACTGGGATTACTCACAGCAGGGAAAACTGTTTTAGGGATAAAAATGGCTGCAGAACAAATGGTATTATGGGATGTGCTGCAACAAACTGCAATTAAAAAAAATCTTAAAGAACAGCAATGAGGGCAGAGAGTTGATAATTTACTGGGCATGCAGGCAACTTTGAGCTTTCAAGTCTAAGTTTTTTAAAAAAATGTTATGAATTAATTTTTATGTTTTGTGTGGAAAAATTGAATTTACACAATACTGCAGTGAGACGGACAGAGTGACAGGAGTGAAAAGGCCTGCTAAATGAACGAGCTAGGTCACCATGAAGCTTGACCCTTAAAAATAATGCATTACTAAAAAATATTAGTAATAGTCTCATTGTATGAATACTTTCATGGCACACCTGCTATAGTTTGACATTTTGATGTGACAGTTGATAACATTTATTTCAACATCCAAAAATTACATGCTGTAACAACAAGTGCTGTATTCCAATACTGAGACTAGCAATTAAACACAACATCCCTACCTATATGGCTGACTTTCATTAAACTAAATCTAATTTAAAGCTAATCTCCTGCTATATTTAACAAAACAACACCCCCTCCCACAAACATAATAACTGGATGGAGAGGACTTCAACCATACATATTGTAACATGCAAACTCCCCAAACTAGCTTATTGACTATAATGTAACATATAATAAAAGCTTCAGTTTATCAATAGATGATCCTTGCATAAACAGAAATGTTTGTAAGTCCTTCAACAGCAGGAAACTGATTTAAAATTAGAACCAGCCAAAAACATCCTAACACATGCATAAATCTGCAAGCAGAGTAACTGGCAACGTCTTGTCCCACGCCTTCTGACATCTGTAGATGTATGTAAAATACCCACCTAAACACACGGAAGTACTTATATTTCTTGCTGTATTTACATATACTTTTAAACTCACTCCATTAGACGTTCTGAGAATCTGAGAGAATAGAAGGTTCCTTTTTTTTAAAAGAGATGCAAAAGGTCATAAATCTACTTCCAGGGTTCTCCTAGAATGCTCCTTGAAGTTCCACTTCACAGCTGTTATGGCTCAGATGCAACTGCTCAGAGGTGTGAAATGATGCCATTTTTTCCAGCTGATCTTGATACCATGCAACACTGAAGACCAGACTAAGTTTGATGAGAATCAGCAGAGGAGCATAAGGGAAGCATTCAGCTTTAGTACTGGGAAAAACAGCTTGGTTTCCTAAAAGAAAGTGATAGAACAGCAGTTACATAAACTCATGAAAAACCTCCATGTACTTCTATACTTGACTAAACACTAAAAATATACAGCTATACTTACTGCTTCTTGTAAAAATTCACCTAAACCTGAAGACTGAAGCTGTATTAAAACACCCATTAAAAAACTTACATTTATGTACATATAAATAAAAATACACTATTTTCTGATTTTATCACATTATTATCTATTGTGCAATATAATAATGAAGTATGGCCCTATGCAAGACTGTAATGCATCCACATGTACTAAAAAAATCTGTCCTTCACTCAGAATATTTCAAAAAGACAAGAAAGATGAAGGGCAAATCGAAAAAATGGCGGAGACTGAGGTGAAATAATTTTCTTGGAGTTGTCAAGAGTTCGGCCTGAAAATACATCTCAGGTAAGCCTAATCCTGTTCTTGTCCCTCCAATGCTACTTAAATTTCTCCACCAAAGATGCATAAATAATGATGCACTGTAGAGTTCAAATATGGAGAAATTATACAAAATGAATCAATAAAGTCTATTAAAGAAAAAAAAATAAAGAAAAACCTAACCCTCCCAAACCATCTTGCTTATTCAGACTTCTACACAAATCTCAGTAGTAATCCATGACAGTACAAAACCATCAAAGACTACAGGATTTTGAAATATCAGAAAAGATGTCTACGTAGACATAGGCACCAGTAAGAAAATTTATAATTTACATACCATAACAAGTATAGTGAAATGTAATTTAATTCTTATAGTGATATTTTGAAATTCTGTGGTTCCTTTTATCTAGAAGAACTCTTAAATATTAATAACATACCTCTGAAATTGATACATGGTTTAGTGGGAAAAACTCCACGAATCTCTAATTTTTTAAATCTTGTGAATAAGGAAATATATTTCCTTAAGACACCAAGAGAGCATTCAAGTTCCATTGATAACCACTGAAAAGCTGGGAACTAGCAGCGTTGAGATCTGCAGTCACAGTCCTGTCATTGTCCCTTCCTATACACACCTAGAGAATATGACTATCACCTAATGATATTTGGCATATACCAAAATGAAACTATGACAACTGCTATCAGACACATGGGCAGTTAGCGCCAGACGTTGTTACAGACAAAACTATACGTTGTAAATAACAGATTGAGGAAATACAGATAATGTTGATATTTTCCCTGACAGCAGTGGATTTTCAGGGTGATACACTACACAAGTGCCATTGAAGTCAGTGGCAAAAACCCCATGACTTAGCAGTCTGTTCACCCCCCTTTCCTCCTCTTGAAAATGGCACCTAAAGAATTTAAGCTTGATTTACAAAGAATTAAATATTGCACTTATATGTTTTCAGAATAGACATATTTTTTTTGTTAAATACTAATTACTTTCTACTTCTTATTTAAAAACAGCATGAAAGGGGCATGCAAACCAAATGGAAGAGGATCAAAGGAAGGCAGTTTTATTTCTGCAGATGACCCAAAATTTTCATAATTACAGATAGTATAATTTTCTTAATTAGGTTTGGAGTATTATTAATACTAGTGGCAACTGCTTCTGTTCCTGCCTCTGTGTACATGCACAGGAGACTATTTCATCTTTCCAGCCACAGCCTGCATAACCCTTGAGTAACATCACCAGTACAGATAATTTGGGATCCTTTCACGGATTAGCTACTTCCTGCTCAAAGTTACTTCCAATAGTAGAAAATGCCATTTTAAAAATACAGAGCACAGCTAATACTGAAAAAGACATAATGATGAAGCAGTAGCAGACTGACTTTTTGTGATGGTTATATTGTTATGAGGTAAGAGACAATTGTTTATCACCTCTTTTCATTTTGAACTCAGACCTGGATTTTCTCTGAGCTTTTATAGATTGAATTATATTTTATGAACAAACTTATGGAATGTTTTCTTCTGATGACATGGGAATATCAATGACATTAAAAAGCTTTTGAGATTCTTCTGTTTCTGCTGCTGCTGCAGTAACTTCACAAAGAAGGCTTTGCAAATATTTTTGGATGAACATTCGCATGTCTTTTATGCTTTGCTTACAATGAGCAAAGGCAAGTCCTCAGTTTTTCCCTCATAAGCCAGCACTAGCCTCACGTAACAGTTTGGTCATAAGGCTATTAAACTGATTTTTTTTCTCCCCCCTGAAATTTAATGAAAAAAAACCTGATAAAAGCTGACCAGTGTACAGACTTACCCCTACATTCCAATTCATATTATCTCAACGTTACAGTTCCAGTAGTTCTACCTTTCAATTAAATCGATGATTTAAAAATGTGAAACTGCTGGATGTCTTCTAGAGTTTTTCATTTATTTCAGCAATAGCTAGCTGTAACCTATGGAGAAACATAACCCTACAACTTCTTACAATTCTATTTTTCTCTAGCTATACGTGCCTTGGGTACTCGTTCTCACTCCTTTGTAGTTATGCTTTTTACCTCTTTATCAGTCTGTAGAGTCATTTGTTGTTCCATTACGCTTTGTCTTTGGCTGAGTTTCAGCAGTTGCTGAGATGTGAAGTGATGAAACTTCTGTGCATGTTCTGTGGTTGGATATTTCAAAGGACTTTGCAACGTTTCCATCAAGAGACTTAGCTGAAATAACTACTTCACTTAGTTCCTGGTTATTATCCAACTCAACAGCGGCTGCGTTTTCAGTCTCAGGGCTGCAGGATTTTGCAGATCCTCCAGCCAGTTCTGAATATGATTCACAGAAAGAAACACTGTCACAACAAGCTGAGTTTTGCATAAGAGGCCAAGCTTCTGAAATGTCTCCACAGGTAGAGTGTGAAAGAGAACCAAGGAAGGTAGGAATCATTTCTCCAACAGAATCAGAAGCCCTGCAAAAAGGATAAGAGACACATGGTTTCAAAAGCATTCCAGAAAATATTATCAGTATTGTAATTATTGTCATTAGTAATTATAGGTATGTCAAGAAGGTTTAACAGGGTTATATTAAGTTATTACTTGAGGCACCCTGTCAAAAAAATTCCTTTTGAAAAGGAATACAATTTGTTCCTCGTCTGGAAATGAAGAAAGTTCTGGAGAAGAATACTAAAAATAAAGAGGATGCCTACAGCCCTGCATTCTGTGAAATCAGGGTTCTAGAAAACAAGAACTACAGCTGGGGTTGTTTATAGTCTAAAGAACAGAAATATGATAAAAAATACTATAATAGTGTTCAGATACAAAGACTGTTTCAAAAAGGAAGGAATTTATTTGTTCTTAATGCATGGGGGGGGGGGGTGTTAAGACAAGATATAACAGGTTCAAAGTGCAGCAAGAAAGATGTTCGGGAAGACTGCGGATTCTCCAACACTAGGGTTTTTATCCAAACTAATCCAGGCTAGACAAATACCTAACGGAAGCAAAAGAAGTGAAGCGGGTTCAGACTGGGAGAAGGGAATAGACAACCAGACTGCCTGAAACTCCTGTCTGCGTGATTTCACACCGAACACGCATTCACTTCAGATTTTTCAGTTTGTTCTGTCCAGCCTTCAAAATGTGAAAATAAAAGTTTTTCTCCTATCCTCTTTCATGTAGAAAAGGACAAAACATTAAAGGAAGGCAAGGATTTTTAATTCTCACAAGGATTATTTTTATTTTATGGAAAATGGAAGAAAGTGGAAGTAGAAACTCCATATTATCTATCCCAAGTGTATTTAAAGTGCATGATGACACTGACAAGTCTGAGTGCACTATACATGCCTACCTCTGTTGAAAGCCCATTAATGTTTTTTACTATAGTATATCAAAGTAAGTATTAACAAAGCCAAAAAGATATACAAATACATTTTATTTCCCACAACTGTCTACAGATTTATGAAACTGTAAAGGCTATATTAAGTCTGATATGCAGTAATAATTCGCGTGACAAAATTCATCCCACATTAACATTGCCTGTAACAGATTTTAAGTAGCCTTACTCATTTCCAGAACATGGTGCTTTAATAGCTTTGATATACACAAAAAGCATCTTCACAGATGAGGACAAAAGTCAGGACGTTGCACCACAATTGAAGGAAATACAGTATTTTGGCAAAGGAAATTGGAGCAAACTCCACTTCTACTGGAAGGAACTACAGGCTCTTTGATGTCCACATCGCATGGACATAACGTTTATTTTTAAAGCCTTAACCAAAAGATTCCTCACAAAGTACACAACTCTCAATTTGTCAGCCTTGGTGGTATAAAAGGATGACTCAAGCTTGCTGGTATTTAAACAAGTTGTTATAGAACATGTAAGTACTTTCTATCTTGTACTGAGGTCACTAAATCGTCTTGCATAAACAATACCTATGAAGAAGCTGCCGCTATATTTTTAGTTGCATTTGGCCATAAGAACAAAACAGCTGGAGACCAATTTAAACCTTATATGGAAAACGATTCCAGCTAAAAGAAATAAATACATCCTGTGTTAAAATCTGTAACCAGGAAACTCTGAATGTCACCATAAATTTTACATATTTAGCTCACGGCACTGCTGTACAAATGTACTATGGTACTACTGTAGAAATAACTACGCTACTATTGTATGTATATTCAGCTGATCAGGAGAAAATAATGGCTACAATCTGGTAGAAATTCAGAAATACTAGATATTTCAAATCTCGCAGTCATTAAGAGTTTCTAAAAAAAGAAAATCTTCATAACACTTCTAAATTGCACCTTGCTAATCCATAGCAGAACAGGGGGTCACCAAAGCTGCTAAGGTACCATAGAGCAAGAGGAAGACTATCCGCCCGTGGGAGAAGTCAGTCAGTTCTCCAGAGAACTGAAATAGCAAGTCAGCATTTATTAATACTTAAAATTTATTTTCCACCATAAACCTTTTTTGCACAAAATGGGAGGACATGGCTACAGTTCATCAAAATCCCTCATTCCACGCCAATCAGCTACTGTATCTGTACAAATATTAATTTGACTGCATTAAAAATATTTAATGTTTAATAGGCATTTATAAAACTAAGTTACCTTTCATTAAGTGTAGTCTGAGAGTGGAAAACACAACTGTGACTGCTGTGCTCCATGCTACAGGTTTCATCACAGCACAGTGATGGAATCAAGTGGACTGGTCCTAAGGAACAAAAAATAATTTAATCATGTTAAAAGTGTTAAAGCTCTGTATCAACTTAGTCTCTGTACTCTTTCAAACTTGAGTATTAGTTTGCCAGTTACTTTATAATATATAGTTTGAGGAAAGAGATTTCTTACTGCAAAAAAATAGGTTCTTTAATTTATTACTTTAAAATCAAATTATAAAAGCCAAGCCCTTCCTCCAGAAGTAATACAGATAGCAGTCATGAGTATCTACTTTTTAAATTAATTTGCTTTTCAATTAGATATGCGCGAGGGAAAGTACCACTTTCTGAGCTAACGTATTAGGATGGTATTTAAGCCTGTGCTCTTGTGCTAAATTATGTATTGGTTAATGTCATAAATGCATCTGTTCTGATACGACTTCACAAAATCTCAATGATATGAATTGTTCAGGTTGCTAATGTCCTTTAGTGCTCATATCATGTTCTTAGATACTGTCTGGTAAATCTTTCACAGTAATTAAAAGTCTCAAAGCCAGATGCAGGGCTATTTTTGTCAGAAAGAAATGAGATAGACATATAAAGCTTTTTTTTTTTTTTTTTTTTAAGTGAAGGGTCACTGGAATGAAAACAGAAAAAAAAGTCATAACCAAATAGCTACTTAGAAATTCTGTCTGCTTATTGAGAAATCAGGCTAGGACAAAGGGTAGTCTGACAATGTTAGCTCTGTAGTTAAAGTTAAATGTCACAACTCAAGTGTTAGATAAGTGTTAGATAAATGTTCATCATGCCTTAAATTCACCTTTTAGTAGACCTAACATACCACATGTCTGTGATGTGCTTCTCTGGCACTGGCAACATGTTCTGTGGTCATATTCATTTAGCTGTGGTCTATCAAAACATGACAATTCAGAGCCATTGTAGTGAATGTCTTGTGATCTCAGAGACCCTTTGCACAAAATGAATAAAAATATATGTTAGTAAATGATATCCTTTTTCCTGTTCAGAGCCTTCTATCTTCACAGAATGCTTAAATGTCATACTATACAGTATTTCCATACATTTTCCAACTGAAAGATCCGCAATGATCATGTAGTTTCATATGACGCAAACCACAGATTTTGCAACAGACCCTAGAACAGCTGGTTCAACTACAGCTTCTTCTAGCTAGACATCTGCTTTTATTTTGATGATTTGAGAGTATATCTCATTCACTGTTACATTTTCTCAGTGTTTAACGATTCTCAGTGATTCCCATCTGAAATTTTCCACATTCAGCTTTCAGCCACTGGGATTTTGTTTATGTTGTCTTAAAGAGCTTTATATTAACAGCAGACTTCCTTTAATCTGTATAATTGTAGGCTGAGGCAAATGAGTCAGTAAACTTCACTAAGTGAAGGCTGAATAGACTATGTCTGAATTTCTCAAAACTTGCACTGAAAAGCATCTTCTAGGTTAGGAACAATCCTTACAATGCCTCTCTCAATCTTTTTATTTTTGCTTGTGCTATAAGCAGTGATAACATCAATTCTTTCTAGATATTATTCTTGTTTGACATCCAGGGTTCATTAGATGCTATAAGCATATTTTAAGACAAGTTTTTAAAAATGATAAATGGGAACTAGATCGCTTTTGACTTTTCTTTAAGGCGCAGAAAGATGTTTATTATAGACAAGCTGAATTACACTGATGAGCTGTTACGGCTATTTTTTTAAATTTACAAATTTAAATTTATAGGCATTTAATTAATCTTGAATATGCCCATAAACCCAAAATTGTTAATGACAAATCTGCTATCTACACCGGCCACATTCACTATCTCAATAAGCTGATCTGTGTTTTACAATGAGATGTGAAGCACAGATCCTCCAAGCTAGTATTTCCACATTGGCATTGCAACTCTATAATGCCATCCCAGCTTGGATCTAGAATGGTGCAAATACATCTGTGCAGCATCTAACAGAGTATGGCACAGAATTAATGCAACTGGATTTTTTCTGGACATCTGCACATGTTCTCAGTAGAAGCTGGAACATCTACATTAAGCTGGCAAACTTGCATGGAGTCTTGGGCTTTTGCTATCTTGTTCATCTCAACGCTACACTTGCTTGAATGCTGTAGACATTTCATTTATTTACCTACAGAGAGATCCGCCAAACTAATACTGGTATACAAATATTAGAAAGAAACAGTAATAACTGCAAACTCACAGCTTGGTTTCTTCTCCATAAACTGCCTCTTGCAATAGATCACACAAAGAATAAGAAGAGCTAACAGCACTGTCGCAAGTGCACTGCATATAACAGCCGCTAGAGCAGTGTCTCGGGGACTGGAAGCAGTTGAAGGGATCTTCACAAGATTTACTTTGGTGGTACCTGCAACATAATTAAATAATAATTAAGGCAAATTATAAATGTTTCAGGAATATACTCATATAAATGAAAGTCTGGGAAATAGAAGAGGTTTGTAGCACAGGAAAAAAAGGATGTTCCATCTGCTAATGCATGAACATTAGTTACACATATAAACAGATACAATTCTCAGCAACCACATAACAAAAAAAATCTTTAAAAAAAAAATATTGGAAAATGAGTGGTAATGAGTGGAGAGGCACACAAACACATTCTGACCGTCTGTGAGAATGGAATCAGACCTTCACCATGACAACAAAGATCTCTCAGTTATTAATGTCAGCTGATTTTCATACAGAGCACGTTTCCTGGTACCCAGCTGAGGAAGCCACTCACTAGAGGGAGTCACAAATGTACCAACCTCCCTTCAGCAGGAAACCGAGAGCTGAGATGCCCCCAGAAGTTCACATGCTGCCAAAGGTATCATTTTGCTTGGGTGTGTATGTCATGACACCATGGTGATTTCCAGGATCAAACTACGATTTCAACTGTGCTAACTTTTTTTATTCAGTAGTAGTTTTTTAATACAGATAATACCTCTAGTAAAAATTCGACAGATTGACTTCATACCCATATTAGTAAAGACTTACACAATGTTTCTAGCTTTGACAAACATCGTTACTTTTAGGTGGAAAGTGAAAAAGATTTTAAAAGTATCAAAACTTTAACTACAACTATTGAAACTATCTTAAATTACAAATGGTCTTTTAAAATTAAACTCTTTTAAACTTTTGAATATTGATAGCTCATCTATTTCACTCTACTTTGAAGTCCACATCAATTCAATAATATTTTACGAGAAAAAGAAACAAAACATCAAATATTTCTCTGACAGCAAATTTTTTAAAAAACTCAAATCACATTTTATTAACTTATTTTTGTAAGTTAAATGTGCCTATTTACCCGAGAAAATCTTTGGTTAAAACCAAAAGACTACAGCTTCCCAAGAAACAGTCCATGCAGTTGTAAGTTTAAACTGGGAGATAAATGTCTGCCAGAGTATATGAAAATCACTAATCAAACTGTACATACATACAATTGTTTGCTATCTTAACTGCAGTGTAATAATAGCATGAGAGAACTCACTTACTGGCTTAGTTAATGCCATCAATGGAATTGTATTACTCAGAAATAAATTTCTGAAATAATTATGGTATTTCCCCACCCCACATCAAACACGGGCACCAAAGTGTTTACAATACCATATTGCTTTGTAATGGCCAGACTGCCAAAAAGCTAAGTATTTTGAAAACCAACTTAATGCCATCCAATTCTAAGTCTTCAGACCACTTGACATCAAAGAAAATATCAACTTCTAGGAAACAAAGAATCCAAAATTAAAAAAAAAAAAAAGACACCCAACAGATTAAACAAAAAGTTTCTGTGGATTATAGTATCATGTATTTGCTGGTAAGTGGGGGAATTAAAAAGGTCAGAGGTCAGATCATGGCTATTGTTCAGAAGAAAGAATGTTTAGTTGTTAATTTCCTAATTTCAGTGTGAAACCAGTGTTACTACAGTTACATCTGCTTGAATATTTCTATTTACCTTTGATTTTTACTGTTACGTTCTACTGTCACATCAAAAGTGTGAAGAACAAAATTTATAGCAGATCTTTTTTCTGTCCTTTTAACTTGCCAAATTGGACAGAGTGGAGCTACTGGAGAGAATCCAGCAAAGGGCTACAAAAATCGTTGAGGAACTGGAGCCTCTCTCCTATGAGGAAAGGCTGAGAGAGCTGGGAATGCTCAGCCTGGAGAAGAGAAGGCTCAGGGGAATCTCCTCAGTGTGTATAAACCCTTGAAGGGAAGGTGCAAAGGGAACAAAGCCAGGCTCTCTCCAGTGGTGCCCAGTGACAGGACCAGAGACAACGAGCACAAACCGAAACACAGGAGGCTCCTTCTGAACATCAGGAAACACTTTTTTAACTGTGAGGGCGACCGAGCACTGGCACAGGTTGCCCAGAGAGGTTGTAGAGTCTCCATCCTTGAAGGTATTCAGAAGCCATCTGGACATGGTCCTGGGCAACTGGCTGTAGGTGGTCCTGCTTGAGCAGGGAGATTGGACCAGATGGCCTGCAGAGGTCACTTCCAACCTGAAGCAGTCTGTGATTCTCTGATTTCTCAGTAGGAATGGAGAACATAGGTTTTGTACTCAACAGTATGTGTTCGAGGCAGGGCTACTGCATATAATACTAGGCTATTGTTTGGTGTATGGCATCTTTTTACAACTTTGCACGCAAAGAGCTGACATAGGCCTTGATGGGGTTGAGTGGATCTTTCTTGTGAATATTTTGAAGAAAGGTGGTCTTTAACAGGGAGCAAATGGTACTAAGCTTATTTGCTGTGACCTGCAAGTCTCTGGTTGTAATTCCATCCTGCTCTGATGGCAAGAAGGAAGAGCTGTTATGGAAGGTTGTTAAAAATGATCTCATGTGGCAGCAGTGATTTGCTGTTTTCAGCTAAATACATAGCAGCTAATACTGTCTGTTCCCTGTATGCCGGATACTAGCATTTATGTTGCTAATAAGCTATGAACTTGAATAAAGATCATCGGAAGTGATCTAGACTTCCTGTTCTGGCAAATATGAAATACTTTGGAAACCAAATTTAGCCTCATTTAAAAAAAAAAATTATGTCCCTGTAATTCAAAATTACAGAAATGTAGTTATGATTTCTCAGTAGTTTTCTAATAAATCTTATATATAAAAGATGACCTTTGTTTAAAACAAATGAACAAAACCCTCAAAACCAGAGTGAAGTGTCTCACGGTCAGGGCTGATCACAGAGCCTCCACTGACTCCTGCAAAACCACCCCACCCCCCCATCAATAGTGGAGAAGTGTGTTTTGTGTTTTTCTTTTAAACTCTCATTGTGTAGGTGATGTGCCTGCAGACCCTGCCCTCATGACTGAATGTCTGCCTCCGGTAAGGAACATATTTCAATTGTGTGATGGACATACTTTGAATCCTATGGTGGGGCAGACTTTAGCTTTCCTGGGTCAGGTTATGTGGCTCCCAGCTCACTGGCAGCTCTGGGAGGACCCTTGCTAACAGTGCAGCAGCGGCTGAGACACGTTTACTGTTCTGAAGTTTTGCATGTGCCATGGGTATTTATTGGGGAATTTTGTCTTGCTTTGATCAAAGCTAATTGTAATATCAGTCTGTTACAAGGACTGGTATTCAAAATAAGGCTTTTAAGAATTGAAATTGAGCTATTTTCAGTTCTGTGAAATTTCAATGATTTAGAAATATTAAGTTTAGTTTAGGTGTGTTTTTTTGCATGTATGTGAACTAAAAAGGAGAAAAACAACAGCTTATGATAGTATCAGTTTCAAATGCATCCTGTCCATTTTATTTTTCCTTTATTTTTCTCTATTTATTCTTTCAAAGGATTAAAAAATTCTGAATCTGACCTATGCTGAAAGGCTGCTTAGGCAAACTAAATGTCTTTTTAACCATTTGCCTTTTCTGTGTTGTTTCTTGAAAGAACGGAGCACTGACTTACCTGTTCAAAATGTCAAGGTGACTCCCAGTGCCTTGAATGGTGCTGAACCAAGCACAGAGCGCTTGAATGGCTGAGCCCTGCTGCCAAAATGAGGGCCTGGACTGATGCTCCTGGGACTTCAGATTTTGGGCCAGCAGAGAGTGAGTGTGTGTGTGTTCCTGTTTATACTTTGTATTAAAGACAGGAAGAAAACTGTGATCTTAGTATATGCCTGTGTAGTACAGGGGAGAAGGTAACTTGGCTGAATAGCGGTGAAGGTAATGAAGGAGAACTGCAGCTGGGCTCAGATGAGCTGTCTGTTTTTCCCAAGACCATTCCATAAGCTGAAATGTGAACTAGTCGCAATGAATTAACGGAGGTTGTGTTGCCTTTGCTGCTCTGGCAACCTGGTCTTGGTTAAGTGTGCCACAGAGCTGTTGTCTTTTCCTAACCACAAATTTGCTAGGGTGGCTGAAGCAGATGTAATATTCCCTCCCAGCAGACGTAGCCAAAGCAGGCTAGAGCTTTGTTGTTTGCATTTAAATTATGGTCATAACAACGTGGGTTTTTTGGTGATGTAGTTAAACCCTTTGAGAAAGGGTTAAGGAGAAAGTGCTAACTAATATTCTACGGCTTTGAATGTTTGGCTTTTTCTGTACCTTTGTGTTTTAGGGCTGTGTGTCTGTTCTTGTTAATATCTTTACTTTGTCTTTGAGCGTAGTAAAGATGATGGGTATTTCTTGTTCTTCCTGTATATTTTAAAAGTATTACCGAGCATACACAACATGCTGTCACAGTGAACACAGGGTTCTCTATTACTGTGCTTAGCTACAGAGAGGATTATATTAAACTCGGTAACCTTGCTGAAGCCCCTTTGTACGTTGCTGCTATACTGATAATCTTCACATGATTCAACTACAGATGAAAACCTTTTATTCACAGCATTAACGCTTTCCATCCTAGTGAAGATGAGAAAGTTTGATATCAGCAGATGAGCTCTTTGATGTACAGATAATTTTTTTCTTTTATGATTATTATTAGTGTGGTCCTGCAGATGTTACCTTGCACATTTCTTCACCTGGGCATATACTCGTCAAGCCTAGCCATTCAAAAATGGGTAAAACAATTTATTGATGAATGAATTAGTGGTTAACTAAGGGACTGTTATGCTGTTTAATTGCTGACAAAATAGTGCTTTAGGAAAATATTTGTGTTCTAAAATAAACCCACACTAACATTTTAGAGTAATTAAGAAAAACATTTCCAGGTGTTCCACATCTAATAATAAAGAAACAGCATTACCTATGTATCAGTAGATTGAAGGAGCAATGGAAGATTTGTTGACATTTTGTATCTGTGATGAATGCAGACCTATTAATGAACAGCTTTCCTCTAAAATGTAAAGTTAAATGAGTAGAAAATCATGGAAACTTGGTGCCCCTTCTTCAGTATTGCGCATTGTAGAATCACAATTTTGGTGACATAGCTTTGCCTCTCTTTCAAGTAAAAGGGAATCCAGCCAGTAAAGAATTTCAAGCTTTGTTTCATTTTTCTTTGTCCATGATTTTATTTTATGCTAGTTCTTTTCCAAATACTAGCTGCTTCTTGTAATTTAATAAGAAGTGTTTCAGATAGACTGCTGGCCCAGTTCTCCATATATTTAAGACCTTCATCAAGCCACCAGTACAAAATTCTTGACAGCTTTCCCTTGCATCTCATGATCACGGCATCTCTTTGGCCTGGACCATTGCAAGTCTCACTGCATCCACAGCTGTCTGGGAGAGTCAGAAGGACAGGACAGGCTGATCATAACACATTCCAGGTCTCTCTCGTGCCACGTAGTGCATGGGGGAAAGGTCACTGCAGGAAGAATGTGATGAAAGAAGTAGTATAACAGAGGGTGGAGAGCTGGCTGTGCGTGGAGGTCACTTCATTTCTGGTTTTCTTTTTTCCGAGTTAAACTTTTCAGCAGTTGCCGCCAGTCCACTTTCCTATTTGAAGGATTTGTACATTTCTTACTGCAACCCCAAGAGTTTTGAAATAGACTTTCTTTATCCTCTTGACTCTACCAAGTCTGTTGGTGGTGTCCTGGGAACTGTTGCTACTCTCCAGTGAAGGGTGGGAATGTTCAGGCTAGTGCTGCTTTGGCCTTAGTGCAACTTTAGCTTTCCACTAGAAAAAAGTAAAGGAGTATATGTGAATTGCATCTGGATATTGAGTCGTCTTTGTCACTCCTGTGTGCTACTTCCTTCTAAAAGTCCAGAAGATGGACTCCCAAAGAATGAATACATTTGACGTTTCAAGGGATGGCTGTGTTCAGAGATGCTGCAGCTGGACAAACTAACATCTCTTACTTTGAACGCGTGGTTTGAAAACTCTGGAATGGATTAGGTCGTGGTCGCTTTTACCAGTTTTAGTGATTCTTTGATTGGGAAAATGGATCAAGCAATGAGAGGTAGCTTTGCTGGTTACATATCCCAACATAACGTATTTTTGTTTCCATATTACTGCTGAGAAGAAACCTGTCTTAAAACCCGAGACTTTCAGTTCACTTTTTTCTGTGCTACATGCTGTTTGTTGTGTTACATTTAAATCAAAAGAATTTAGTGAAGAACGTAGATCTACCAAATTCCTCTGTATTGGTTTCAGGCAAAGAGGAACCACATTTCTTGAATCATATTTCTCTGATGAAGCAGCTGCCAAGCTGTGTATTAAAGCATCTGTTGGATTTTTTTTTTGGTTGTTTTTTTTTAAATTGTTAGCAACATTGACTTAAAAGTTGAATACAGTATGTTCTTCATTTTTGCTTATTATGGGGTCAGTTGGAATGGTCATGTTTTGTGTTTTTTTGTTCATTTTTTTTTTTAATATAACCTTAAACTTGGAAAGCTTTGTAGAGAGTCCTGGGTTTGATTTACTTTTTATGTCAGAATGCTTTTAATTGTGCAGTTGGTAGACATACTTGTAGAAGATGCATAAAACAAACAAAAATCTCCCAACAAAAATAATAAAAAATATAATTACTTGTGAGAATATTAAAAAATTGTAAGAGCTAGATTCCTTAGTTGTTGATAGTATAATTATTTAAATACTGACAACTTGTATCATATGTACTAATGCACAGTCTGTTAATGTGAGAAAATATTGCTGCTGCTGGACTTACATTGCAGTCTTTAAAAAGATCTCACATTTTCCCCACTCTTTTGTATGTTTTGGTGAATATCCCAAATAATGTCTGAGAAATGAAACTTGGCTTTACTCTTCAAATCACTAAAAGGAAAAAAGTAGTTGTTTAAAGTGGTTAACTGTTCTTAAAACATTTATATCTTCAAAGATCTTTATGTAGTTTCCTGAATACGTTTAGTAATGAGTAAGGATCATTTGGTTTAAGGTATTTTCTGTTGATATTATTTAACTTGGGAAGGTGACCCTGAGCTGAATTGCAATGTGTGATTTGAATGCCCACGAGCTACTCTTCATTGGTTTGATTGGGGGAAATTATCTGGCTTTCTAATATACTTGTAATTACTCTGCTTATATAAATTGTCACATTAGAAGCTTCTTAACTGTTGAGTCTGTTCTGTCAGTGATCCACTAACAACAGGAATATACTAGGCTCTTCCACTGAGATTTGAAGATTTATCCCATCAATGAAAGGAATGGCTCTGTTTAAACCTACTGTATCTTCAGCAGGAATGAGTATGTGATCTGCTTCTACTCAGGCAGCAATTGATGTGTTGTAAATTGAAAGGATCTATAGTCCTTTTTGTTTTGTTAATAGGCATTTTTTTCATTTAGGGGAACACAATGCCAAAAGTGTTTTAGAATGTTTAGGGGCGATGTTTTCCTGATGTGGCTGCGGAAAGAACAGAAGACGGTATGGTTCGCATTTTTGGGTGGAGGAAGGTGGAGTATCTTTCACCAACGATTAGCTAAGGTCTTACAGAGAAGCTGTCTGAATTGAAATGCTGCCCCAATGTCTGTGTGAGTCTCTTATAGACTAAGCTGGATGCCCTGCTATTTTTGTTTATCTCTCTCTCTATATATATATACATATCTACACACACACATATACAGAAGTCCTTTAAATTGTGGTCTGAAGCACCTCAATCCTGGAGTGTTATGGTGATTTAGGCCTGTTTTGACCTTTTACTCCTGAGCGCTAGGGCTTCTGCCTGCCTGCCAGCTCTGTTCAGATGAGCTAGGAGGATGCCAGAACTTGGAAGACTCCTCCTCTCAAATGGTGTAGAGGTCTTCCTAGACACAA
>Ga0181612_183514_pt1 | contig 21286 bp, 6 predicted proteins | sample HoacroProtozoa21_FD_119630 | JGI IMG/M metagenome (GOLD analysis project Ga0181612, IMG submission 119630) | Hoatzin crop microbial communities from Cojedes, Venezuel. Combined Assembly of Gp0051906, Gp0051904, Gp0051908
AAAATTGGATTCATTTTTATTGTTATCTGAGTCAATGTTTAGCACAAGATGCTATGAAGCAAACCAAACTAAACTGCCAGTGAAAAACATTTGTTCTCTCTTACGTACACATGAAAAGTAGCAATATCCATTCATAAGTTCAAAGGATATGACACAACAGTTCTCACGTAAATGTTAACAAAATTGCATCATTGGTCCATCTACCACTGGCAATAAGGTTCACTTCTTTTTCATAGCAGGAAGAAAATCCTTAAATACAAAACCCGTGCCTATTTAATTTGGATCACCTTGTAACATTTAGTATACTATTTTCAGAATGGTAGTGGCATTTTTTTAAAGCTCTTATGGAAGTTCCTTATTTTTGTTAAGCACTTGGCTTCCACTTTACAATCTCATTTTCCTTTTTCCACCCAGGAAAATAATACTAAAAGAGATGGAATTTTGACCATGTAACTAATGAATACAAGAGCACACTGGCACATGAGTACTCAAGCACACATCGATGCAAACATGCAGTAGCAACCTACTCCAGCGTAGGATCATCCTGCCTAAGATGAGTTGCAAAGCTTTGCAATAAAAGCAATCATCCTAAACTTCTGGTGAAAAACATAATTCTGAAAGAAATTACATTTTTAGGACAGAAATAAAAAAATCGAAGTCAAAACTAGATCTCACTCACAGAATTATGCTTAATTTGATTTAAGTTTGGCTTAGAAAGTTGCATTCATTTATGTACCTGCAGGCATGTTCTTTTCTTATAAGTTTCAAACAGCTTTTAGGGGAAAACCCTTTATAAGGGTTTCACTGAGAAAGGACAACAAATAATAGTGTAAATGTGTAGGAGCACATTCACTATGGTAAAACAGAATCTAAAAGGTTTTAAAATTCTTGCAGAAGATGTGATGTGGGGTTTTTTCCCCCTGAAAAAAATGTGGTTTTGAAAAAAGAATTATGCTAAGTAAAGCTCAGCCGGACACACTAAAATCCTTCATACTAAATCAATCGTAATAAAATAGTCAGTATTTGCAGGTTCCTGGTTCCCAAAACGACTTAGAGAATATTTAGATCAAGGAATATATATAATTCCAGAATAAGAGCAAGATATTATACATTTCACTTAATGTTATAAAATCAAACTCAAATCTTATGGATCTAATTCAGTTTTGATCACAATTAATGTTGAGGGTAGAAACTCAAGAAAATTTGGGAGTTTAACTCATTTCTACTGTTAAAAAAAAAAAAAAATCCTGCAAATTGTTTTAAATTAAACGATGAAAATCGTATCACTGAACAACCACATTTGGGAAGGAAAACTATAGAAGTTTTTCCATAAAATAATTTTTTCACCTGAGCAATAAATCTTAGTTAAACTAATTAAATAAATATCAGCAGATATATAAGCAAGATATCTAAGCCTTGATGGGTCTTTAAAATGTGATACAGATTTCCTACCACCTAGTTATCTGTGAAGTATGGCAGTTTCTTGAGAGGAAGAGAGGCCTGAACAATGATTACTTGAAACAAGCGCAATAAGCATTGAAGGATTTTGAAATGAAGATGTGGAAGATTTCTGCTCCTCCTGGTCGCTTCTACCCCATACACACACAAACTGCTGGGCAGAAAATACTTCAGAAACACTTCTGTTTTCTTCTGTATGATGTTTAAATCCAAACAGATGTTTAACTATGTTCTTACATTCAACAACACCAAACTTTTTAGGCTGTTTGGATAAAAGACTTCGTTTAAAACATCACTGACATTGGAGTTATCACACAATTGCTATCGGTATAAATGGCAAACAATCAAATTCTATAGCTTGTAAAACTGCAATGGCTGTATACTCCTAATACTAAAGTGTTAAGTAATTTACATTACTAAGCTTCTTTTCCTAAAAAGTTTTCTATGTCTGGAAAATGCTGAAAATTAGATGTATTAATATCCTCAAAATACTTCACTGTTTTAAAGTGACATCTTATTTAAAGTTTCAATTTTAAATTTTGAGCATTTTCTTTCAACTTCTGCTACGTAAATCACCAGCTATGTCTATGGTTTGAGAAAGCGAATGGCAGAATACATGAAGCATGCATTGGGAGGTTGGTTTTGGGGTTTGTGTCATATGTAACTTTATATTTGTAAACCAGCAACAATAGTCTGAATATTCAGGAGCAATGTAAAATCAATTTTAAGCATCTATACAGGGAAGAGAGTTCTAAAAACTTACACCTATTTAGCCTAGCATAAAAATAAAAAATGACAATGACAATCTGGGCCAGTACGACACTGTACAGAAGTCAGACTGATACAGCAGACTCAGCAGCCCAGCTCCAAGTCTTCTGCAGCTGAGAAGATCCAGGCAGAGGTCAGTCATCTTTCCCAGTTACAATCACAGGCTCCCACATGCATGCTCCCAAGCTTTAATCTAAGCCCTTCTGTTATTTAGCAGTTCAGACACCACTGACTATGAAAACCACCGCAAGACTTTGAGACACGCATGTGACTTCTAACAACTCAGGCAAGTTTCCACATGGCAATGCAGCAATTCAGAAAGTCCTCTATCCATGGGGAGCTTTGGAATACTCAGCAAAGTAAATGGTTCCACCTTGTTCTTGTTCTTTTAAGCTTTTTATTTGGTTCTCTGGGTTTAGATTGTATTAATCGATTTATTTTGGTGATAATGCTCTGCTGCAAGTAACATTTTCCTGGGCTGTTCAGCCATTTGGACAGAACTGGAGAACCTTTCTTAAATTAGGAGATGCATTTAATTCAGGATGGAGTGAGAGAGGCATTATCTCATTCAGTCAGAATGAGAGTTCGTGTTTACAAGTGAAAGTTAGACGAACATTAGAAAAGAATCATTTTTATGTGAGCTAATACAGAAAAATTTAAAAAGAGATGCAGAAATTCCTCATTAAAGATAATTAAGAAAGATGACAAAACTCACTAGTTGATAGTTTGCAAAGAATCACTCTAGAGGATTTTAACAATCTCTATGTTTACTTAAAAATTAAAAAACAAACAAAAAAATTGGTCACTAAATATCGGCAAACCCGAACGAGGTCCATCCCAGAGATGGTAACTGTTGCAACGGTTTATTGTGAAATAGAAACCACAATATGCTTCCCTTAAGTACAGTGCCCAGTCCTGCTAGGACTGAAGTAAAGGAGATTTAGATCATTGCTTTCAACGAAAACAACTTTTATTCACTTATACAGTCAATCTGAGTAATACCAACAACAAACATCAGATTCTTCTTGCACCAACTGGTAAGAAAAAACACAAAATCAGACACATTCTGCCTTTGTGTTTGGCTGTTCGGTTTTTTTTCAAAAAAAATACTATTCGAGAGGTGGGTTCTTTGATTTGGCGGCGTTTGTTTTTTTTTTTTCCACATTCCCTCGAACAAAGTGTCATTATTTATAATCTGCAAACTTCGTTCCTGCTAAAATTGATTTAGTCATTATTCTTTAGTTACACCACTAAAAGCCACTATTGCAGATGACTTGCAGGAATACAGCAATTTCCTTCTCTGAAGCTAACAAGGTTACATGCCACTGTTACTTCAAGATGATATAAATCATAATAGTCCTCATTTTTTTCAAATTATTTCATATTTAAAAGTTTCCTAATAATTTCTCCCAGCCACAGAAAAATTACTGCTAGGAAGCAGATTTTCTATGCCAGTTTTTTTCCACCTATGTCCATATGCCTCATTCCATTTTGAAGATAACTAATTATGTTTCTAAATTAACTTTACATTTTAGTTAATTGATTGTACTCTGCATAGAAGCAATGCAGTTTATGAACTGTTTACATTTTAAATCTGTCGCCCCTCTATGTTTTAAAAGAAGGCATAAAATTTCTTTTCTGTTACAGTCCTAAGGGGGTTGACATTTGCTTTGTAATCTATCTGTACACTAAGTAAACATATGCATCATCTTTAAGCCTTTTACATCATTTCAGCACTGTGCAAAGATGGTGTATTTTAAGTAGTAGCAGTATATTCCACCACCTTCAGTTTTGATTTATACTGTTATTTTTTACTTTGAAAGATTCTGAGCTTGTAAACATGGTGCCAAACTTTGAGATATTATGCTGGTGGAAACAAATGATCAGCTGAAAGAACGAAGTTTAAAATGCTCTCTGATTTGATGGAGAATTGACAAAGATTGAGATGAACTGGGGAAAAAAGGAGTGTGCACCAGGCTGCAAAAGAGATTATAACTCCAGGGGCAGAAGGGAGGTGGGTGATAGGAGGAACCAGAACAAGTGAATGTGAGAAGCTTAAAAAAAAAAAAATAAAACAGACATTCACAGAACTTGGTCTGCAAAAGTTGATGTCAATGATAAACAGCCTGACTCCAGGCCCATACTTTATATGTAAGTTTTACAGAAAACTCAGAAACCAACTTTCTTTAGAAAAAACACGTATCACCCTAAATTTAATTACTTCATTTCTTATCATAAAACTGAAAAATACAAAAATACCTAAAAAATATGCCAGGAAACAGAGGATTGAGCACAAAATCAGTCAAAATTTTCAGAAAGGTGCACCAGTGCAGTCACCAATAAGCTGTCCAGTTACAACCATGCAGCCAACTACTGCCCCACTGTTTTTTTGTGGTTTTTTCACACAAAACTCGTTGCTTATCAGTGGAGAACATTAGGACGGGACATCACGTTTCTCTGTAATGCAGAAATACATGGCTAACACAAAGCACTGGACTACACGCAGAGTACAGAGAACACACAGATCTACCGGAGAGAAAGAAAAGAGAATGAGACTGCATTCATTGATCCGTACTTGGCAGCATGGGGTCAGACACTCCAATATTTTGTTTTATGAACTGATTACAGCCCTTGTGCTTTTAATTTTTTGGCATTAAAATTTCATAAGAACTTTAATGTTGACTGACTGCACATTTACAATAGCCACACTGATCCAATTGACCATGATGATTCTAAAAGCCTTTTAACAAACTATACGGACTATAAACTGGCCTTGACAAAGGAGCCTTTAGAGACTTTCCAATGTAGTAATGTATGCTTTAACAGGCTTTGTTGTTAATTCCTCATAACAGTCTGAAATTCCATCAGGTGTTTGTTTTTGCTAAACCTTGCTAAAAGTCAGAGTTAGTAAAAAGCTGTGTGAACAGGGTAAGGTGTGGCCTTTTGCGGTCAGCTTTGAAACGTCTCATAGTTGCTTTAGCTCCTATCACCTCAGTTTCAGTTGAATTTCCAGCTATATATCTTTCAGGATATACAATAACTAGACAGAAAACAACCAAATGCTCTATTCGTGCTCCTCGATAACTATGCATAGTATTTTTTTTTTCAATTTTTGTCTCTATCTATAAGCAACCAATTCATGAGCTGCTTGAGTGTATTCATATCTCATCTTTCCTCACAGCTAATAACTTAATTGCAAGAAATTTTTAGTTTAACTACTCATAATTCACAGTACGAGAGTTCATTCTAACTGGACATTCAGCTCACATAGTATTATTTCTCCTCCCAAGCTGGATTAATGTAATTCTCGAATTCAATGTTCAAATACCTACGCTTAACACAGGTGATTTCAACTTTAACTGCCTAAAATTTGCTACAGTTTATTTTTCTTCAACTTTTATACTTGCTTTCCACACATATGGTCTTAGGTAGGGGAAGTCTTTCTTTTTTTCTTATTTTGCAACGTAAACAATATAAACAGATTAAAACCAGTGGTAATAATAGCATTCTTAACCCATTTCTGTAATTTGCACTTGGGCAAAAAGATTTCTTAAAAAGATGTCACAAAGCAAATAAGATATGTTTCAGATTTTATTATTAATACCTATGGAGTAGTCTAGGCAATCCTCAAGGAAACTAAAAGGGAGGACTGAAAAAAGGCAAATGTATTTTCAAACACCCTTAATACTTAATACTCAATCATCTAACAAGGTGGGTGATACATTAAACAAAGCAGATCAAAACTACTCCCTGTAAATGCATGCTCAAAAAAAAAAGGGTAGTCCCACCCCTTCATTCAGGGCATATAGGCTTCATAATCATTCATGACACGATCCTTGAAATCCCCAGTCCACATCACCTTCATCAGCCTGAAGGTTAAGACTGTTTACACGAATCCTGCCCGTGGTAAACTACTGTCAGAGATCTGGTTTCTCCCAGATAATTCATACCTCATTAATGAATGCAAAATACTCTCTCAGCAAAATCTTACTTTGGCAAGATAAATAACAGAACAGAAACAAAGAGCACGCCTCTTCGTGTTTCCTACCACCGTACAGACCATCACAATTCACAAAGACGTCCCGCATGTAGATATTATAAATGTAATATTGTAAGAATATAAGAAATAAGCCAGTATACTTTAGCTTTCAGAAAAAAATACAATATCCTAGTTTTCTCTAAAGTTGACAAAGAGGATACCTCCCCCCCAATCATGATCATTCTCTTCATCCATATACTTATTTTCTTTTAAAAAATATATTTTTCATTAACTATCCCACAGAGTACAAAACGTACTAGCAATATTACAAGTAGAAAATTTGTTTTTAAATGGGATTGGGAAAGGCAACTCAAAGACAAGTGGAAAGGTGAAGAGTTGAAATATCTGCTGGAGTCTTGTTTGTTTAGATTAGCAGCTGATTACCACTTGCCCACATCAATTGCAATCAACAGTATTTATATTTATCCTTGGCATTTCCTTCTGAGCTATCAATCAAAACATTTCTTTCTGGTTTTCATGTTAATGCCCGCTTCTAATCTCCAGCATATGCGCACTTAGTCCCTAATTCAACAACACTTAAACATGTATTATTAGAAGAAAGAAACAGTGAAATAATTTCATAAGCATGGGTGAATTTATGTTCCTGACAAAAAGCTGATTCTTTCCTTTCAGGTTTAACTGAATTGAAGATTTATTAAGGTCAAAATTGCTCCAAACAGTTGAAAATTTACTTTTCCAGTAAGGACTAATATGGAAAGACTTTTTACTCTGTATATAGCAGTATATTATCAAACAAACCCTCTGTTCTTTTGATGCCTTAAAATAATTTTTTAACTCATAAAGGTTGACCTGTAGATTCATCAGATCTTGATGCAGAGTTAAAAATGGTCTATCTTTATGACCATCCTTTAAAAGTGGAAAAAAGCAGGCAAAGATTATTGGTTTCTGTTTGTTATAAAGATTTAAAATACATACTCAACACTTGATTAATTTCTACTTTCTGGAAGGTTTCTGGGATTTTGGTTGTCTGTTTTGTTTTTTAAATTTGACTAGTCTATTTCTGTAAGTACTCACAACTGTTGTCCAAACATGAGCATACCAGAACCTACTGTACTCAAAGATGGCAAAAACTGCTAGGGTGTTTCCCAAATACTAGACATTCCACTTTTTGGAAGAGCTGCAGTAGTAGCTGTGAGAAAAAAGAACTGATGCAGTATGGGGTAGACAGAAAATCTTTCTGAATGTTTACAACTTTGGGGTCTGTTCTTGCACCTCCCTGAGGTACTGTAATGTCGAGAATGCTCTTGATAAGGAAGATAACTAAATGAACATTCTTATTCTATTTAACAAAGTTACATTTCAGTTCCTCATATTTGGCTATTACGAACGCCTCGGCATAAACTGTCTTGGTCTTTGGCTTACTCACAGATGTTCATTGAGAAAATTCTATTCAAAACTCAAGCTGTTCATTGTACACAAGGCACATGGCATGCTTCTGCACCATACGTACCAAGGAAAACTCACTATAGCCAGGTCTCCATGTAAAAAATCCTCATTATAAATTCACTCTTTCTACATTTAAATATGTATATTTACAGAAAACATGGAGCTTTAGGGAATATTGAGTCTAAGTGACATAAAACCATGCACACAATGTGGATTCTCTTGCAAATTTACTTCATGTATCTGGGTACACAGGTAACTTTGACCAGTTCTTTCAAGTGAGTTGGAACATGCAAAGAAATTTCCTTCTGCTATTGTCAGAATTATCCTAGAGCTCCTAATTCATACGATATTCAGCTCCTGATAATACACTGAATTATTATTTTAAATACAAGTATACAGAACTTTCAAACTGATAGAACCTTATGAATGACTTGAAAACTTAAAAGCCAGACAAAGACTTTGCATTTAAATTGATTTTTTTGAAGCGTTTCCCAAAAAGGCCTATTTTCACGACCGTACTTTGTGATATCTAGCAGGATACCATAAAGCGTGGGTAGCCTAGAATAGAATGACATTCATTTACATACAAATGAGCTCATTACTATTGAATTTTTTACCAGCTGTTGATCCAAAGTTTGAAAGATGTTTTATGAATCTACATAAAATATTAAGTGGTGGCCATTCTATTATCTGTGTCCGTTATTAATTCTTTGTACTAGTTTTTATCTGCATTTTAGTAACTGTCATTCCATATGTTTGTTTTAATCAATACCATCACACGCCCAAATTTTAATCTATGTTAGGAAGTATTTCCAAGTATAAAGCACATTGCCTAGTCATGAGAAGTTTAAGCTATGACATGACAAGCTAACAAAATATACACTCATATTTTAATGGAACCATTATGCTACACTTCCTTTCAAGGAAATATATATTCTACTCATCGCTTAAAGCAACATCAAATTTATGGGCAATCTCTGCAGAAACTTCCTTGAATAAACATTTACTTCAAAAGGATTAACATACATCTTTTCAGAAGCCAGGTCTTAATCAATATTCTGGGTGTCTTGCTTTGAAGCAGCAGGATCACTTATTTTTCATCTACTGTGTAGCAGGTAATATGCTAGACCCTCTTCCAAAACCCTCACCTGGGTAACTCCAGGAAAGATTTAACTTACACACACACACAGAGAAATCTTTATCTAATCATGAAGAATTACTTAGGTACAGAATGACTTTGACTAAATTCATGTTGTATTTCATGCACTCCCTTACATGGTAATAGCATCAGCAGACCCAAGAGACATGCCCTGACTTAGGAGAAGATCTACCAAGCAATATCTGCCAGAAGGATACTGCACCCCTTCAGTGCTGCTGTTAATGCTTCACTCTGCAGACAGGCAACAGTAATTAAAGGAATTTATTGATCATGTAATATGAAAAATTTATAAAATATGCAGAAAGAAAAAGAGATTTTATTGTAATGCAGTAGCACAAATTCTGGATCATATGCAATAAGCAACCAGTGTTGAAAACTATCCCTAAAGAATTAAGATCCTCCTAAGCAGAGGTGGTCTAACTACAATACCTCAAATGGCAAAAAGATGATTGCCATGAATTTTAACGAGAGGTAAAGGGAGACAAACACCTATCCCTGCTTCCAAATTAGTGCTCTTAATCAGAAGCACCCAGCGATGACCAGTAGCTCTTCATGTCACAGAGTTTCTTACATCCCAGAGATACTAGATTTTGCTGCTTTACCATCTCAGAAAGCCCAACTCCTCCTCTTGCCGTACTTAGATCTGTCCCTCATCTTGCTCGTTGGCAGGGATCTTCGGGTTGCCACTTTCAACCTTCACAGAAGACAGAGTGCAGCCTTTCACTCCATGAGACACAATTCGTTTAAGCAGCAATGAGGCACACTCAGAATCAAAAGACGAACAATGCAAGACGAAAGAAAAGAAAAAAGGCTTGGAGCTTCCCAAATAATGACTAAAAAATAGCCCGGTTTGAGGGCCTAACCACAACATTTCAGAGGAATTTCAAAAGGTGGTTTAGACACCAACACCATTCTTGCATGCCCGATTTTGATTCTCATAAAGCTGCAGCAGTGCATCATCCTGTTCAGATATCCTTTGGACTATAAACTTCCCATCACTGAGCATGAATTAGTAATTTCTAAAGTGGTGGATTTTAGTTTAAGCTTCACAGCACATTACTGTTAATATTATAGCCTCTGAAACTGCAGATTGTGTACTATTGTTCATGAGTTTCCTTCCTGCAGAGTTTTTGGAGGAAACAAGCATTCGTGAACAAAGCTTTGCTAATTAGCTCGGAGCCTGCCTGTCTGAAGGGGCCATCAGTAAAGAAAAATGAGAAGCAATCAGTGAGAGACTTCAAAACACAAGAAGTTGGCAAGAAGAGCACAGCAAACCAAAACATAATTCTGTTCTAAATATTGCATCAGCTTTGAAATTAAAAATATATAAATATAGTAAAATTCTAAAACAGAGATGATAAGCATAATTGGAAGGTACATAGAGCCCATTAATACATTCAGAAAAAAACTTTGTATTTTGAATACATTATTCTTCTCATGTACTGGTAGGTACATATCCAGCTTTAATTTCAACACTTTCCATGAACAGCCAAGCTAGAAAACCATTGAGGGCATAAGCAAAATATCACTTGAAATTCTTTCTTACACACTTCAAACATAGCTTATGCAAACTCTATTTGTCATTGAGAAGATCTTCTCATATGCATCAAAACGTAACATTACGCCAACAAGAGAGGTTGGTGCAGTGTTAAATGGAACATTTCAGAGGACATGCAAAATGATATACCCCTGAAAAGCCACTGGACACAAACACGATAAAATATGTCATCCCAATATCACACTGAAATTCTGATGCATCTTCAAGCCAACATAACTCCAAACTGACAAATCAAGAAAGGTATATCAAAAGTGCAGCTGTATAATCTGATTAATAATGACATATAATAGAAGAACCTGCTGTATTTCAGAAATTAATCAATGAAGTGATTATAAACTTAGAGTACTGCGGAAGCAAAACATGTAACAGTGATCCAGCATATCATATGGCCCTAATATACACCCAATCATTCAGCTATATCCTGAAATGTTTCCAACAAACTGTTTATATTTACATAAAAAACTAGTGTTATCCAGACACTTTCTAGATATGTAGATTTTTCTATGTTGTCTTCTTTTTTTCCCTGCGCTAGGTTTCCCAGTAGATTTCAAAAAATCAAACAGAAGTATCTCCCTCAGAACATATTTGCTTATTTTATGCTCAAACTATTCCCTCAAGAAATAAGTGTTGTCAGAGGTTCAGCAGTGGAAATTAAAATATTTCCATTACATTTAACTTTCCAAAAACATTCTATTTGGGCCAGGATTGTTGCCCCGATGAATAAGATGGTGAAGAATTGGACTAGGCTTTGAGAGAAGACACGGTGCCTTATAGTTTAGTAATGTCTATACTCATTCCATGTAAACAGGCTTCATTAAACCAGACATCCAAAATATTAAAACAAATCATTCCTTTAAATTTTGAAGTTCCAAGGAGAGGTAAAAATAGATGTTAATTAAAATGTCAGATTTGGATTCTTCAGAGAAGAGCCACATGCAGATATTATTTTTCAAGTATTTATTAACAGAGTCTTTAAACCTGTCGAAGTTCAACTGTGACTAATTGTCTGTGAGACTGCTGATAATATTCTAGAAGTTATCAAGGTCTATTGCATAAACTTCCTCATGGAGTTGGAAATCCATATTATTAGAATGATAGAACATGAAATCTTTGAAATATAAATGTTTTGGGAACAGACAAAAAGAGGGACATATTTAAGACAATACATACACCTACTTGATACAGAAAATGTTAGTATTTTATTTCTAATAATGAAGAAACTATTATGAGAACGAAGGTATTCCCTTCCTCGCCCCAAAATTATATGGAGGTAAGGAAATTCAAAGCAAATTGTGTACTATAAAGTTTATGCACCACATGCACTTTTATATTTACAACTGTCTGGCTTCTGTCATCTTTTATTTCAGTCATTGTCCTGAAAGGCACAAGTATTGGCCTGCCCTTCCTATATTGCTAGCACAAAACAAGAGGCCTTGGGTTCCAGGAACAATTTTCAGAAATATCACAAAATAATATTTATGTACACACCTATACATAAATACAGATTTGTATCACAGATTTGTATCTGCACCTCAGATAACGGGTCATTAAGTTAGATGGAAGAGACAGAAACCAAAGAGAGAAATAACACTGGACTGCAGAATCTACTCTATTTGATTCATTTAATTGTAAAATACTACAGATCATTTCTGTAACAGTGAAAAATCACATAAACCCAAATGTTGAAACCTTTACTGAGTTCAGTAGATTACTTATGTGAATAACCAGTCACAATATCAGTAATTTTTAAGACAAGAAGGCCAGTAAGAAGCAGTATATATTCATCTGTAAAAACTATTTTTTTCCTTTTAACAGGCATTCCCAATAATCAGACATCCATCCATGTAACCTAAAATGTAGCAATGTATTCCAGTTTTTAAAAATTGAATTCCAACAGAAATACAGCTTTTATGTTCAAAAATAAATATGTATAACAATAAACTCTGCATAGTGACAATTATATGTTCAATTGAAAGGCATAAAATGCTTTGAAAATATTTTTCTAGATTGTAAGAAATTGCAGTTTTACAGAAACCTGTCCATGTAGGGATCTAGGAACAGCTATTATTAAACAACTATGCACAGTCTAATCTATGCTCTGTTTGCCTTTATAAAATCCTTTACAAGTCGAAATACCTATTTTCCACACACAAAACAACTACTCTGTAATTGTAGGTGAATGAAAGTGCAACTAAAACACCAAACTTTTCAATAGGACGACTTCTCCTTTTTTACTTATAGATGCGAGTAAGAACACAAAGAACCAGGAGGGAGGTAAAACTGCACACAATATTGGTGTCAGTTGGCCAGGCTCTGAGGAATCCCCCACACTACGTAAATTACTCATCCTAGTTAAGACATTATCCTGACGGACACACGTGTAACATCCCAAAACACATGTTCACATCTTTTAGCATACAATGCTTAGATGCATAAGAAAAACTTCTCACGGTTGTCTAAAAGAAAGCTGAGCTTCTCTTCATCTGCAAAAATTCTTAAGCATTAACAAAAGAAAAGAAAATCAGCTCAAAGAGTTTATTTACACAGCAAGAAGGCACATCACAATGTCCTGTTAAAGAAATGATTTGCAAGATTTAAGGCAAAATCTAACCACAATTTGACTGATTTGAACCAGAGTGCACCATAGTATAAAACGGTTGATTTTTTTTTTTTAAGACTAAACTTTAAATTTCAGGGAATGCATGATACTACATATACAGTTTGCAGGGCAACAGAAACCATCTTTAGCCGAGCTGAGTTTCTGGATGCTAAGAGTGCATATAAATTACCAGCTGGATTTAAAATACAGCAACCATTTTGTCATGAGATGATCTCAGTAATAAAAATTACATCATTAAAATGCTAAGAACATAAATCCACATTTTTCAGAGGACGAATGGACATTTTGCTGATGAATTTATGCTGTTCTTTATATAGCCAGATTATTTGACAGACTATTTCAGGGCGATCTACGTCAGAGACAACATACTGGATTCAACAGACCACTGCTCTATTTCATTACAGAAACACAAGGATTTCAAGAGGGACTTTATTCCAATTGTTAAAGTAGAAGCTTTTATTGTTATCCCACAGGGCCCAAAATAACCCAGAATATTTTATCAATATATTAGGATATAAACAACTTCTAGCTTTTATGAAAAATGACATTGTTCACACTGGTATCAGTAGGACGCTTTCAATTTTTTTTTTTTTTTCCAAATGGGACTGAAAATTTATTTTTATTTATCATTGAAAGAACTTGTATGATTGCAAAGTATGTACGTGGGAAATAATGATGGAAACCGTTTGCTGACAGTAACGGTTTTACTAATTGCTTCAGTCCACAGGAAGTGGAAAAATATGCAGAAGTCGTTGGCTTTAATCCCCCTCTCACATCAATTTTTTGATAATTAGCTATGAAGTAACCCCTTATACATTACGCTTGCACGAACCTCTGATACTCGGGCATAGTTCCTTTTCCTTCCTATTGTTTCCCTTTCGAGCGAGGGGCTTCCCTCAGTGGATAGGTGTAACAAATTCACACATTTTTGTGTACTCGTACACTGAATGGTACTAGGTGGAAGGACCCATTTGTCCAACACAAGAGGGGAGGTATCACTTCAACTTGTACATCAGGTTCTAACATATCTTCATCTTTGGCTGCTTTCAGAATAAAGATCAGACAGTTTCTGAATGTCTGACCAGAACCTTTTTTTCATAGAACAGAAGTACTTTTTTATTTACTCATTCATGTGTAGGTTATGAGCTTTATCTCAGAATCACAAGATTGTTGAGGTTGGAAGGGACCTTTGGAGGTCACCTGGTCCAAATCCCCTGCTCAAGCAAGGCCACCTAGAGCTGGTTGCCCAGGACCACATTCATACAGCTTCTGAACACCTCCAAGCTGAGAGACTCCACAACCCCCCTGAGCAATCTGTTCTAGCAGGCTCTCCCAGTCACAGACAGAACAAAACGCTTTCCACAACAGTCAAAAGGGATTATGAAGAAGACAGCTGAATGACAGCTATGAATGACTGTGAAAGTGTAAAAAAGATGTGAAAGAAAAATGATCTTTGCTTTGGCCCTCTGGCACCATGTTAGAAAAAGACACAAACGGCAAGTCTTAGCTTTGACACGGAACCTTGCTCCACCCCGGGATCTTGCCTCCCAGTATACTTTCTCCACGTAGTTATTAAATTGGAAAGGCCTGGCAACTAAGCCTGAAGATTGTTCTTCTAGGCACAGATGGGAAAAACAGCACATGTACAAACCTGCACCCTCCCAACAAGAATAACACATGTAAACTTCATGAAGGAATTGCTTGACATGATTTTCTTGAAGTACTTTGAGAGCTTTTAATAGGAAAACTTACTCTGGTTCAATATTACCCCAGTAAGAACAATAAGCATTTTATAGGCATCTGCTTAGTGCATAAGAAAAACTTCAAAATTAATTTGGAAGCTATTTTCTCTTTTTTACCTGATTTACTTTTATTCCACAGCACTGCATGGAGGATGGAAAAAAGCACCTAATTTCCTTGACCTTGTGAATACAATTGATAAAGAGAGTCTGCCTTTATTTTTTGGGACTCTAAATTAGAGTCTAAGAAAAAAAAAAAAGCCTTTTTTGGTTATACGTTCACATAACCCATCTAAGTTTTGTTCCTAGTCGCTTTCTCAACATGAAAATTCTCTAAATAGCATCACAATATCAGCAACATTTTGAAAAGTTACAAATTATTTAACCCTTTCTAAAAGTCTCAGGTGAGAGTTTAAAAATATATAGGATATTTTGTCTTGTATTTCATATAATCTTATTGCAGTAATTAACTGCACAAAAAAAAGAATCTGTCATAATACTATATAATTAATTCTTGTGAACCTGACACATTACAGAATTTCCCATTAGTGGTGGAAAATGTGATTAAACAATTACACAAACCTGAAATTTTGTGAATTAAAAAAAAAATTAAAAAACAAATATCACTCCATCAACTCCAAAGATGCTCTCTGCAAATACCTTTGAGACCTGAAATGAAGTTCAGATCATTGAATCATAGAACGGTTTGGGCTGGAAGGGACCTTATAGAACGTCCAGTTCCAATGCCCCTGCCATGGACAAGAACTCCTTCCACTAGACCAGGTTGCTGAAAGTTCATGAAACATTTCTAAAAGTTTCCATATTTTCTGTTGAAAAGATAGAAAAAAGTTAGGTGGTTGGTTGTTGGATTGGTTTATTTTAAATGTAATCATGCTATTTATTTCAAAACTACTCTGGCTTTCACAGTTATGCCTCACTTGGGTCCAAGATTGGTAAAAACACAGTTCTAAAAACTATTATTATTTCTCATATCAAAGACCACATAGGAGTCCTACCTGCATCATAGTCTCCTACCCAAATCAATGAACAATGTTACTCAATAGAAGTAAAGGTGACAGGCTAAACACGCACAAATTAGCAATGGTAACTTCTGTAGCTCATTCATATAATCCAATGTCTTTAAATTGCAGCATTATAATGTCTGTTTCTTCTATGTCTCAATGCTTTAAAGATGTAAGCAGCTAGAAAAACAAATACCTATAAGTAATTATACTATACTATTAAAATCAGAATCAATATTCTACTTAGAATGAAAGAAAAATGAAAAACATAACCTGGTGATTCAGTAAGTATTGATTCTTTTGCTACTCTACAATGTCCACAAGCATTGTAAGGATCTTATCTCCTGTTCTTTGTGGATGAAATTTTTCTACCTGTACTCAACAAGATTAACTTTCCTATGAAGGATTGCTCAACATGAAATCAAGAAGAACAAAAACAGTTTTATGTAACATTTTCCGTGTTTAGATTCTTTAGGAGGGTTGACCACACACTACTGCTCTGCCTTTTCACTGGAAAATCCATTACGAGTCTTCAAGAAAGCAGGCAACTACTCAAGTGTATACACAGAATTACTGTTTCCAACAACACTGCTGAAACTCAAACTAAAATTTGTGCTTAAATTCTACAAAGGGCTAAGATTTTTTTATAAAGATACTTACAGAAAATTTACAGGATTCTTACTTATTTTCTGAGCATTTGGACATATGGTTCTAAAGTTCACTTCTAGGTTAAGAGAGGTTGGTTTGCTTAATTGGTGATAAATCTAAAAGATAATTTCATAGAACATTTTTCGAATCTAGTGAAAGGTCATCAAGAAGGCAAAAATCTCAAAAATGAAAGAGTTAGCAGGGAATACACTCTTTCTTCCCCTCTTAACTGAGATTTTATCATCTTGAACTAATACAGGTCCTTGGAACCGAAGACAGGGAGTAATCCTGTTCATCTTTTGGTACTCCTAGGGCCTTTTCTTTGCAGAATGAACCTGGCTACCCTTTTTGGCTGGCAGTACATTTCTGTTCCAACCTTCTTCATGCATTACATCCAAAATCCCAATGGAAGTAAACGGACTTCTCAAATATAGGACACAGTGAGACTTCAAACTGATTTCCTGGCCCCTCTTCACATGTTAGGGTATTAGATTATCCTAAACGTGTTTTCAGTACATCCACCTATGTTATTACAAGTGCCCAATTATTTAACACAGTAATACAGGACTTCCAAAGGCCACAGTCTTACGTAGATTTAAACGCACTGTGAAATATTAAGGAAGTTTGAAGGATAGATTGTACTTCCTGCAAATGTTAGATATCACTGTAAAGAAGAAATAGCCTAAAAGTCATTAAAGGTGAATGAACTAATTAAAACTTTGCTTTCAAGAACTAAACAGTGAAAAACATTTTCTTTTAAATGAAGTATCTTATTTCAATAAATTATATTTTAGAATTGCAGCTTTCAAGATTTACTAAAGATGATGTAAATTTAAAATGTTGGCTATAGCTTCATATATTTAAAAAATAAACTACAGATGTTTGGTATTGTTCAGGGCTTGAAATCTTGAATTCAGATTTTTTAAAATTGTGTTAATTTTTTCTCTGAGCTTTCCAGATTTGCCAAAATGTTTACAACTCTCAAGTCCAAAGAGGAGAGATTTAGGGTTAGTATTTGCAGCACTTTATTTCCCAGCCATAATCAGTCTCATAGTCTTTTTTTCAGCATTCCAGCTACATGCTTACATTTGATTTATCCAAGTACAAATAATGAATGAAGAAAAGGTCACATCAGACAAGGACTGGAAACACACTGGAGTTTTATTCTGAGACCTAACAAAGGAGAAAACATTTAGCTCCTCACTCCTCAATGCAAATCTTGATTTTTTTCCTAAGTGGACTCTGTAGAATCATGACATAGAAGACAGCTGTAGAATCAAGCAAATTTTCTTATTTTCTCTCTGACGGTTTTTTTCCCCCCATTTGTCTCCCTTACATATCTACAACACACAACTCCTTGCTGATTTAATCAACTTGCATTAGGAGAAAAAACATTGTTCACAGAACACAAACTGATTGCATCTGTATAAAATGAGATCATTACTTTCGGATTTCTCTCCATTTTCAGTATTAGGTTCATATTCAAGTTTCTTGCATTTTTCATCATTTCATTCATTTAATGAAAAGGATTGCTTTCTCTGTTTGAGCAAATTACATCCCAGAGAAGCTAAAAAAAACACATAAAATTACAGTTGCTAATACATTCACACATAAGAGTCCTAACATTTCCTCTAAGGAATTTAAATTTCGATTTTAAGAAATCACAATAGGCATTCAGCATTGTAAGATAAAGTCTCATGGAGAATCCTTCACCCTTGTTTGTACTTCTGAGGCTACAGTTCTCATCATAAGTCATCTGTGATTTGACGACTTCTGTTTCACTTGGGTTGTGAAGAATATGCACATCCAGCATTTTACTCATTTCCTCTATATTGATCGTGTATAGCAAAAATACTTGACCAGAATCATTGAAATGGAAAGGCTCTGTTAAGCAGGTTTTATTTTTAGGAAATGCAAGAAAAATAAAGTGTTCAAACTATGAAAACCAAATTGCATTCAGAATACTTCCGAGGATATGATGATTTAGAAGAGCTAAAGGAAGAGCGAGGGAGCATTACTACCCACAAGCTGTCTATACCACTTGCATCCTCACTACATGCTGCAAGCACCGAACAGCAAGGCTGGGGTGTTGTATATTCTTATGCCCTGACAGAACCCAAGGGATTTGGAGAATACACACACAGCTGAATGAACAGTTCATTTCATTTAATATATCTTGTTTCACTCAAACTGATTTGTTTCCTTCAGCTAAGATCCTACCATTGAGACGAAGAGGCTGTTCCTCTTAAATGTCATCCAAATAATCTGAAAATCAAAGCATTGCTCAGATTTCCTTGATATTTGACATATTGTATGAGGGTTGGATTTTAATATCAGAGTTACATAAGCCATTAATTCCCGAGATAGTATAGCTACCTTTCTAAAAGCAAAATATATTTTACAACAGGGTTCTAGTGGGGGCATAGGATGTTAAGCTTAACAAACCCCAATATGGCTCTTACTAGGCTCAAAAGGGGTTTAGCCAGAAAACCTTTGCCTCGGCATGTTCAAACAATAAAAATTCCACTTACAGATTACCATTCAACAAGTTATTGAATGAGGAACTAAATGCTGTAAAATATGCGTAAACACCACTGCACTAGGTATGTTCTCTGCAGCAGTATGGATTAATTTCTCTCTGCTATCACCAGAGCAGACTAATCTGGAGTGATTTCTATCTCCTCTGCATAAGAAGATAGCTCTCAGATCCACACATGCAAACCCATGAGAAGATACGTCTTCAGGAAAGTCTTCCTGAAAGAAACGTGTCCTTCATTTAGAAACACACAATACTATTTGCGGCCAAAAGTGCAAGACTTACTAGAGGCTAATGGTTTCTAAAATGTTGATAGCTCAATTAAGTGAGAAGGGAGAACTGGATATGAAGAAAGGGGGCCATATTTTCCAGCTGCATGACTGAGACATCCAGTATAGTGCACACAGGTCTTTTCTCATGCACTTAAAGGTTACTCCAACCACTGTGTAATAAAACTGCTAACTTACTGGGACACTAAGTCCCGATACGGTAATTTCTCTCACCAGCCCTGTTAGCAGCTCCAAACACTTCAGACTATAACAATGCATGTAATAATATGAGAAGAAAGACTCTCTTAATACTGTGAAGATGTTCTTTGAAGGTGAAAGGTAAACCTGGAATTTTCTGTGGAAAAGTATCTTTTCCTTTAAAATAATCCTAGAGAATTCAATAACATCATCATCCATGTGGAATTACAGTTTCCAGGGAAGATCTTAATCCCTTCCAAAAATTCAAGCTTACCCAAATTCAAGTCCAGTTTAGTGAGTATATTTCTTAACTCTGTCTTAGGTTTCTGCTAGCAAGTGACCCTAACGCAGAGTCACACATCTAATTTTGAAAGGTACTGACTAAAATATCGTATCATCATCCTACTCCACAAATACAATTTAGCCCTTGCCAAGTTTTACAAGCCTATTACCCTTTTCTAAAGCTCTTCACTTTTCAGCATATGAAACTGTCTCACTACTTGCTTTTAGTCGCCCAAAATCAAATCTCAGAGCTACGCTCATAGCAACGTAACTGCTGACAGCTACCACGAAACCATCCTCGTTGCTGGCGCAGTCTAGTGCAGATCTGAGATAAGGCCTGAGGGGGCCATACATACCACCTCCTTCTGAGCAGATGGAAGCAAGAAAACAGGACTTGGTCCACCAGCTTATACATACATAACCACCACAACTCTGCCAACTTATTTCAGGTAATCCGTCAGTATTGGTACTATACAGTTACCTCCAAATACTCATTACTTATGCTGGCTGGTTCTGACACAGAGTTAACATTTTGTTTCTTGATATTTAAAATTTAACTTGTATCAGTTTTATTATCAGACCGGAGAGACACCCATATAAACTTAATTCTGTTAATATATTCGCCATTAAATTTTAAATAACTCACCACTGCTGATGGCTTGTCATATTAAAACAGTAATATTATCTAAATAAAACTGGCCTTTTATATACACAACAGTACTGCCAAATTCTTTATTTAAAGCATCACCTCTCTTCAATAATATAGATCTTATGCTTAGGCTAACCTGAATTAAAGTCTAAGTCACAGTAAGATTGTCATACAAAGAAAGAATATAAAAATCATATAAATAAAAATGAGCAATACTTCCTCTCCTTATGCTTCTCTCAAAGTTAGAACAACCAAGTTTACTTCCCAAGCCAAGTTTAATACAGTTGGGATTTCTAAATTACCATTTCTTAGATTTGACACATCTCCCAGAGGGAAGGAAGGAAAGTTGCTGAATGCATTTCAGCAATGAGTTTGCTTCCCTGCCCAAAAGAGAGAGTTAATTTTAAAGCTCTGCAAGCTTTCTAAGTTTCTTTTCCTCAGTAAAAGTATTCACGCATGCTGAGGTCATCTAATACAGGTGTTTATGTCTGCTTTCTGAAACAAAAGTCAAATGAAGTACATTTAAGTATGTGTCATATTATTTAGGATTTTGTACTCTTTAATAAGCATTTCCAACTGGCCGATATTCTGGTTGAGAAAGGTGACAAAATACACACTTACATGTATCTATTTCTGTTTTAATAACGTGTGTGTGTGTGTATATATATATATATATATTAAAGTATAGGCTTCACAGAAGAAGCAGAAGCCCTCCCAAACAGGTAGCACCTGATCTCACATTCAAAATACATCATCATTACAGATAAAACAATTAAACGTTTATTCACTATAGAAAGGAAGATGAAGTTACAGAAAACAAAGTAGAAGCAAAAAATCCTCAACAATTTATTTAAAGTAAACATGCATTCTAAGTCTTCATATTATGGGGACCTTATAAATGCTTACAAATATCTGCAGGGTGGGTGTCAGGAGG
>Ga0181612_132525_pt1 | contig 21285 bp, 12 predicted proteins | sample HoacroProtozoa21_FD_119630 | JGI IMG/M metagenome (GOLD analysis project Ga0181612, IMG submission 119630) | Hoatzin crop microbial communities from Cojedes, Venezuel. Combined Assembly of Gp0051906, Gp0051904, Gp0051908
ACTCCCAGGTCCCTCTCCACAGAGCTGCTTTCCAGCAGGTCCGCCCCAAGCCTGTACTGGTGCATGAGGTTGTTCCTCCCCAGATGCAGGACCCTGCACTTGCCCTTGTTGAACTTCATCAAGTTCCTCTTCACCCGACTCTCTCTCCTGTTCCAGTCTCGCTGGATGGCAGCACAGCTTTTCAATGTATCAGCCACTCCTCCCAGTTTTGTGTCATGAGCAAACTTGCTGAGGGTATGTTCTGTGACTTCCTCCAGGTCACTGATGAAAAAGTTGAACAAGACCAGACTGAGTACTGACCCCTGGGGAACACCACTAGCTACAGGCTTCCATTTAGACTCAGTGCTGCTGATGACAACTGTCTGAGCTCTGCCATTGAGCCAGTTCTCAGTCCACCTCACTGGATCTCAATGGGTTGTCACAGTTTTTACACATGCTCTCTAATCTTGATGGAGACATTTTAGGAAATTGCCTATGCCAGGAATTAGCTGTACATTAAAATTTTTTGTGTAATGTAGGGCAGATTTATGATCTGTTGTCTAGGTAGGTGTGAAGTAGCTTGCTTTTCTCTGAATAAGTAAAAAAGGCCACAAGAAGTTTTCCAGTCAGGGTACTCTGGATAAGGCAGATCAGAGAATCCAGGATCTGGGACTGTAAGAGTCATACTGTAGATCACAGACTAGATCCAGGGACTGTAACAACTTCTGTGTACAGGAGTGTAATGTAATCAAAAGTCTTCATTTCATCAAGGTTTAAATTTAAAAGTTCATTCCCATTTAACAGAGTAATTCCCTTAATAATTGCATATATTTCAGGCAGACTACTTCTGGTCATGATTACTATACAGATACTTTTCTGTTACAGTCTTTTCCATATGAAACTCTTTTTGTACCATTTCCAGTTAGTTTTGTATCAGACCCATTAAGAGTTGACTGGCACTCATAAGGAAGGAGCATGAAACAATAATTTTAATCAGTTCACACAAAAAGTGCAGCAACAGAGTTCTGTAGGACTGAACACAAATCACAGAGATCAACATTATCTGTTTGAATAATGAGAATACAAGATCCAAAGGAGAATAAATCTTGCAGATAGACTGGGAAGTGGAGGCGAGAGGTAGCATAAGAAGAATTTTAAGACAGAGGTAAATCTGTGTGGTGGGTTAACCCTGGGGCTAACAACCATATGTCCGTCCAGCCACTCATCCACTCCTCTTCAGTGGGGCAGGGGAAAAAAATACTATGAGAAATCTGATGGATCCAGATGAAGACAGGGAGACTGATGATCAAGTACCGTCATGGGTAAAACGGACTCAACTTGGGGACAATTATTTTAATTTATTGCCAGTTAAAATAGATCTGGGTAGCGAGAAACAAGAACAAAAACCTTAAAAAATCACTTGCCTTGCCCCTGTCACAGGCTCAGTGCTCATCTTCACTCCTTCATTTCCGGCTCCTCTACCTCCTACTCTGAGTGGTGCAGGGGGACAGGGAATGGGGAGTTGTGGTTAGTCCATAACAGCTCTGCTCCTTCCTGCTCTCCATTTTCCTCTGCTCCATTGCCTGGAGCATCTCCTCCTCCTCTGACCCTGAAGTTCCCTCTGCTGTTTAGATCTCTTTTTTTCCTCATTCTTTGCCTTCTGGTATTTTTGACCCATCTTAAATACGCTTTCGCATAGGCCCCACCATGGTGACTGAGGGGCTCAGTTGTGCCAGGCTGTGGGTCTGTTGGAGCCGTCTGGAACCGGCTGTGTCCGGCCTGGGGCAGCCTTGGCAGCTTCTCCTGGAGGCTGCCCCGCAGCCCCCACTACCAGCGCCTGGGCACCTGCACTCAGTTCAACATGTAGTAAAATCCTATAAAAATGATGGGACTGGGAAAGACATAGTGATGAAGCTTACAGGCAGATTTGGAACAACAAAAAAAAAAAAGTCCTCTTAAGGGAATTTTTATGGTTAGTGTAATAAAAAGCAGAACTGCAATAAATGTTTTACATAGGAGGCAAACAAGGTAATTGAAGCCTAACAAGTGCTTGTGACTGTTTTTAAATCAATTAATAATGCTTTTTTAGGTGCTATGAAACGAATGCCCTTATTCATGAACCCAGACAGAAACTAACATCACAAACACAAAGATGACACAATAAAGGAGAAAGAAAACATGCAAAACTTCTGTCCAAGCAAATCAGTACGTGTGTTTTCAGTTCAGCAAAGCCCTCTTGGGTTCTACACCGACTTGCTCCATACGTTTTTTTCATTGATCTTGAGAGAAATTATATTTTATTAACAGCAGATAAATAACTAGGACTTATTCCCTGGTGTATTTTGTAATTATAATAGCTGTGAGGATGAAAGAACTAGAAAGCACCCCTTCATTGTAAAACTAGCAGGAATATTTGCTTATGGAGAAAAAAAATAATAAAATTAGAAATATTAGGCTAAAAAATTTTGGATTTACATTACTCTTGACATCTGAAAAATTAAGCTGAGACTAGGAATATTTCTGTCATTTCTGCAGAAAATAAACCTGTATGGAGTTCTCAAAATTTTCTCTGACTGGCAACTGCTGGACAGCAAAGCCTGGTCAGGCTGGGCCCGTAGTTGGACCGTTGTGACAGCGATGTTCTTCTCATGTTTTGGGCCAGATAGTTCAGTTTAACTCATCCAGTCACTTTGTTATTGATCAGGCACAGTTTTAATCTAGTTTTATATTTCTATCTAAATATCAGTTTTGTTGATTGTTCTGAATACTGAATTTTTTTATTCAAACGACATTCCCTTAAATTATCTGGAGTTTCCGGAATTAAGTAGGTAAAGCCAGTTTATTTAATGGTGATTTTTGTTATGACAAGTGCACCTCTGCCCTCCCCCAGTAAAATTTTTGGAATAAATTATTTCATTTAACACAAAAAATATCTTTATTTTTGCTTTCCTGATAACTGTCGTGCACTGGCTTTGGGGGAACAGTTTTCCAAATATCTAAGGATAAAGCCTATTTTATTTTGTTGTTTCTAGACAATAGGTAATCATTGTCCAAGTCCGCATAGATTACATCAGCCATTAAAGATTTAACATTTACCTTGAGCTATGGCTTACCACAGTCTTACACAGACTGTATATTAGAAATTATGAAATATAGCAAAAAAAAAAAAACACCCACATTTTCTTTTGCTGTTTCTGCACTGTGAAATCAAGTTATATTTTAAGGTCTATGATAGGACAGGATATATAGAGACATCCGTTGTTGGCTCTGGAAGAAAAGGCTGAAGGATAGTAGTAGCTTTCTGTCTAAAATGAATTTTCCACCTAAACAAGCTCAGAAAAAGGCTCATTTCTTACTGTAAATCTGATTTGATAGGAATCATATAATGTAACTTCAGGTTTTACATGCCTTTGGTTAGGCAATTTCCATCAACAAACCATATGCTTTGGAAGAAAAAGGTAAATTTTCCACAGGAGCAGATTTTTTTTGTGATTAGCAGTGATTCGTTCCTGAGGCATGGCTTCCTTCCCATCTATACTGTCCCTCAGGTGTCTGTCAGAATCAAGTAGTTTCAAACCCCACAGCAGCAATCGATTAAGAGATGGTGCAAGCAGGATGTTTTTGCTCAGTATATCCTCAAATATTTGATGGTTGCTAGAAATGAGTTCTGGTTTTGCATTCAACTTATTTTAGCTGTTTAAAATGTCTAAAAAATATGGCATATTACTAACAAGAGATGCTTAGAATCTTGATATTTATAATTACAGTGCTTAACTGTCTTCTTCTCAATATGCTTGGAAGACCATCTAAGACATTGTCCAGCCTGGCCTGAGGTCAGTTTCAGCTCATGTATGATTTTTATATCTCTCTCTGCTTTTTTCCCATGAGGAAGGGAAAATAGCTGCCCAAGCGAGGCTTTCTCCTGCCTTTTTTTCAAAGTCTGACAGAAAATCAAACTGCCACTGGGGAAATAGGGTTCTTCTGCCAAGGGGTTGGCAGGCAGTTACTGAGAAAGGCATGGACAACAACCACTTCCAGGAGGGCATTTCTCAGCACGTGGGGGAATAACAATGAAGAAAATTGTTAAGAATCAGAAGTGAGGACAGGAGTTTGTTATTCAGAGGTGAGATTCCTATGCAGGCTTTCTATAGTTTATTATTTAAATACTGTACCCTTGTTCTCAGGGATTTTTTTTCATGCTCAATTCTAAGGGCGTATCATTTTGACACGGGCACACTCAAACTCTAAAAGTGAAGTGATCTATGCTTCCCTAGCATTACAGTTTTCTTAAACTGATAGCTAGGTGCTTGTCTCTGTTGTAGGTGCCATTCTGTTTTCTTAGATAGCATTTAGATAATCCAATGTCTATAACTGCTTCTGTGCTGTACCTGGTGGACTTTATCTAACAAAATTCCACAATATTTAGGTATGATTATGCATGTAGAAATGTTGCAAGTATAGAGAAGATGCATGGGTAGAACAAGTTGTGGCTAATACTCTACTCTGGGGTCATTAGCTTTTGTTGTACAGTATGTTAACATCCATGAAACTAAATTAATTAGTAACATGTTTATGCAATACAAGTAAAATATTTGTGTAGCAGTGTAACAGAAAATAATATGGTCTCTGTCAGAAGCTTGGTTTGTATGAAAACAGGAAAAGCCTATAATAAATGGAAGACTTATCCAGCAGTAATCATAGAGTGAGACAAGAAGGACTCCCATTCTACAGCAAAGATTTGTCAAGGCTGTCTGACTCATCCTCCACAGACAATAAATGATTTTGAGAATCCCCTGTTATGCACGTGTAAACTACAAGCCTTTCAGTTCCCACTGTTATCAGTCAGATTCTTCTACATCTCAGGAACAAGCTCAACGTCAGTAGCTTCAGAGATTTTTTATTCTGTCAAGAAAAAAATAATAAGATTACCTAATTTAGAATACATTTTCAAGAAATGAACCCAATTAACCTACCTGTAGTGTGTTTCATATTAATATCCAAGTTCTTTGAGTGAAAATTGTTACTAGTTTGAAATTCTATATCCGTCTGGGAAGTATTAAAAAGTGCTTAGATTTGCTTGATAATAAGTCTTAAATTCCCATTAAAATCACTGTTTCAATTCTTCTTCAGCTATTTCTTACATATATATAAAAAAAATCTGAATTAACTGTATAGGAAAGGAAAGAAAAGAAAATACTGTATTTTTTGCTGAATAATTTTTGTTCTTCATTACCCATGGACATTAATGGAGTTTTAATTTGTTGTTACACCAAAGTTTTACACTTCATTAAATCTCTGTGCCAATAATTATGGGCCTTATTGATTTCCTGTCTTTTTAGGTATTCAAGAGCTCTTCAGGGCTCGTCTCCCCCTGGATTGTTTTTCTCACATTGAAATGCCACTGTTAATCTTTCAAAAGAGAGGTTGAAAGCATTTAAGCTTTCTGTAATACATTCTCATTTTCTTTACCATGTTACTATTAATTAGGTGAACTGACTTTTTTTTTCCCATGCATAGAATAAAACAGAATTTCCTGTGATGATTTTCTATAGCAAAAGATTTAAAACACTCTCCATGGTCTCACAATATGCAAGAAGGTACATGTGCAGCACAAATACTTAGCTTCTACATTAATTCAGAGAAAAAAAATATAGTTAGATAAGGATTGTACAGCATTGATATTCAAAACCAAGGAAAGGATTTAAGCAGCTAATAAAAGAACGCAAGTAGATAATAGTTGCCTAAATACAAAACACAGATTCCTTTTAGTGTATTGGCTAGATAATCATGTGTCTAAACTCAGTAGGCATGCCTGATTTGATGAAAAAAGCTTCACAGAAGTGCAATTCTATACTGTGTGTCGGTCTAGAGCAGACCAATCCCACGCATGCTGGAAACTAAACTAGTCCACAGTATGTGAGATCCAAAAACTTGGCAGAATAGAGATATTTCTTTTGGAGGACTACAAGTTACTAGGGCATACTGACAGAACAAGAACTGTAAGAGAGCTCTAGCAAGTAATATTTTTTTTCCCAAAATCTTTCTGGGATGTTATTTTGTCAGATTAGAGTTTAAGATGTATGGGATAATTTTCCAGCTCTCCTACCGAATCTGGGAAGCTGTGTAGTAAGCAATGCAACTTACATAGGCTAAAAAAAAACCCCAAAACCCAAAAAACCCAGCAAATAGCAAGGAGCTCGATCTCTGGCCAGACAGAACCTTCAGCTGTGGGAAATGAGTCCAGTGTTTGGATGTGGATTGCTTTCAGACTGATTTTTCTGCCTCATTTCTGTTACTGTAACATGTAAAAACAGTCTTTGTACTTGGCTGGTGGATCACTTCCTCAAACAACTTACTGCAAGGGTAAGAATTGTGTCTCACTGAAGAGAAAATTACTCTCAGGCATCACCTTCAGTGTCCAAGTGTTTTAACTGCTAAGCTATCATACAAAACAAGACTAGTGGTGGCATACACTCTTCATCCTTTAGGTACATGTAGGTTTGATTGAGTCATTCTGCTTAGGGAGCTCTGCTCAGAAGAAGACTTCAACAACTGAACCTCAAACAAAAGGGTTTTAATATGGCTAAACTGCAGTCTGTTCTTCGAATATCATGTCAGTTTTCAATGCTAACCCTATCTGCAGTTTTGTACTTTACCCTCACACAGAGCCAATTCTTCCATGAGGAAGGCATGGGTAGTCAGCATGCCAGCATTTGTCTACATCGCCCTGTTGCATTAATATGTCACTTTAAATATGAAGAAGTTGAAGTCACGCTTCTAGTTTTTTTAGCTAGACTTAGGTTTTTTACTGGATTTAAAAATACAGAATCACAGAATCACTCTGTCTGCAAGGGACTTTACAAGGTCTCTAGATCAGACTCCTGATCAGAGAGGGGTGATCTCTGAGATCAGATTAGGGCCTTATCAATTCGGGCTTTGAAAATCAATAAACATAAAACTTGAACATCTAAGTAGGTGAGTATATCTTTGCTTCTTTTTGACTAATTTTATTGTTCTTTATTTAGTAAAAATCCTCAGTCATCAGGGATTTTGGCTAGTAACAGATGAATGATTGAAGAAAGTGACTTTGATGTCATAATCAGGCATATCAAAAAGTTTCCCGAGTTTAGGATTGGTTAACTATGTTACAAAACTGGAAATACTTGATTGACTTTTAAAAGCTTATGCAATATTTGTAAAGGCTTATGGCATCTAGAATGTACTCCCAGCTGTCCTGTATCATTTTTTTTTCCACACAGTTCTTCATCAATAACATGCAAAGTTTATTTTATTGTGTGGTTTTGGTAGAAGTTACTTTTGTGTCATCTTTTCTTTTGTGTTTATTTTTTTTTTAATGTTATGTAACTCAGTGTAACTGAGAAAGATATATTGCTACAAATGTGCATTTTATATAATTTCTAAAGTTCTGAAGTATATCACTTTGAACTGTGAGTGAATATTTAGCAAAATTATTGAGGATTGAAAATTCCTACATGTGCCCTTTTAAACCCAGATCTTCATACCCAGTGTTCATGATGATTCTTTCCTGAACACGTCTCCTTACCTGAACACTTTCAAATCCATCCATCCTTGACCATAAGGTATTCTCAGCCTCAAGTCTTCATAAAATCTGATCTATCTTTTCTTGCTGATCTAATCTTTCTGTCAGTGTTTAATCAGATTCTTCTTTATTTTTTTTTATAATGCATTTCAATGAATAATTGCACCCCGATGCATTCTTGCACCCTTATACACCGAGAATGATCCTTTTATTATACCTGTAACACTAACAGTTCACTTTAAATTCGTAAAGCAATATAGGCCTTTTAGGAAAAAGTTTGGGCAGTGTGTTACAAATTATCACAGTGATATTTTAAAATTCTATAATGACCGTGTTTTGATACATAACTTCGTCTTGATTTCTTACAAGAGAGATTAAATTAGAGCACATAAAAACAGTACTAGATAAGCCAGTATTCAGGATACATTTGGATTAAGTTCTATAGAAAATGCTGTTCAGTATCATAACACAGGCAACTTTATGGAATCAAAACTTGATAATGATGGTATTGTATTGTTCAGGGCAATGGCAATGATATATGATGTCATTTGCCTCAGAGCTGCTCCTTCAAATCCAGCCTAGTTTACTAGTGCTAGAATGTCAGCAGTTTACAAATAATCCCACGCTGTACAATATTAAATTACTTGGCATTCTCAGTTGCCTCCTTCATGGACACGTATACAGACCATAACTGACAGTTTTCTGGCAAATCAGAAGAGGCTGAAGACTGAGTAATAAGGGAAGATAAACTCCAGTTTCTTTAGATGCCGTATTTCTAATTTGTGGTTGGATTCTATGTGGGCTAGCACTTGAGATGACAAATATTTTCTTTTTTAATGTCTATTAATCTATAATCTATTTTATTTCCACAGCTATTCTAAATAAATTTCCATTCTATAGAAATTAGAAATTATATAAATAAGAATGCAATTCTTTCTGGAAGTTAGTGTCAACAACTGAGACCAAATGGTTATTTGGGCTTCAAAGACTTTAAATTTTTCAAATAGACAGCTTAATAGGGAAAAAAAAGATATTTTTCTACAAGTAGAGTATGTACTTTAGTTTGCTGCCACAAATGGTCTACTAAATGTCATATTTCCTCGATCATCAGAAACCAATCACACAAGAAACTTCAAGGAAATCTGTGGAGCAACACAAGACCGCAGTGGTGCCATATTTGTAATTTAACTAGAAACACTGACAGATGTTCTTCAAGAATTTTTTTTAAGAAGACATCTGTTGTAAAGGGAATACTTTCAAATCAATATTTCTCTCCAGTTTGCTTATGAAAATGTTATAGAGACAGTATTACAAGGATATTTAAGGTCAGTGTATTGTCACAACTGTTATTTCTTTTCTACTTATGAAACTAATTATCCTTACAAAGTTGGAAATTAGATTGTCCTGGTATCTTCATAGATAGAGAAATACGTGTTGGGATACTAAATGTTTTATTATCCTGTAAGTAAATATATAAATAATGTCTTAATATTTTTTCCTAGTGTAATCTGAAATGTCAGAACTAGACTGACTGATCTATGATTCACCAGACATTTCTTTTCCTACCTTTATTAGAGATATTATGTCTCTCCTTTATCTTATCTCAGTGCTCTCTTTCCTCCAAGGATCTTTCCAATCTCCGTACGACCTCAGAATAAAATCAAAATCCATAGATAGGTTGGGCCTTTTTTTTTTTCAGAATTCATGCATAAAGTGTCATCAGGTTCTTCTCTTTGAATAATTTAATTTATTAGAATTGGTTTTAATCTCTTCCTTCTCTTTTCTGGCATTTATTTCTATCCTTTCATTTTTTTTTAATTTTGTGTGTGCATGTGTTCAGTATCTGGTCATAACCTTTTCTGCAAAAAACAAAGGGAAAAAAGGTTCCTTTAATTTTAGCTCTTCAGAGTAGTCCTTTTGAATGCTCTCCCTCTTTGATAAGCAATGGAACTAGATTTTCATTTTTCTCTTCTTCTTAGTATCTACTGTATTATCATCTCATACCTCTATGCTTTTAGTGTTCGCAGAGATAAATAGCTCTTTTCTCTCAACCTTTCTGACTTTACACTTGCATACTTGCCCTATTTCTTTATACCCCTCTTTAGTAATATATCATTGCTTCTACTTTGTGAATGACTTTTCTGATTTCCGTGTCATCAAATTACTGCTGAAGCAGTCGAATACACCTCTTCTTATGTTTTACCCTTGCCTGTGGACTGAATTCATTAGCCATTGTGTATATAGGACTTTTTTGTGAGTGTCAGCTTACTGTATTCTCTTCTGCTACACAAATTTTTTCGGAAGAGAAATTAGATATTTGATTTATTGAGGTTGGCATTTTAAAGTACATTATTTTCCTTTCCAACTCTGTTTCTTACAAGGTATTTTCATAAAAGTTACTTCCAGTATTCAGGTTCTTAGGATCTTCCATTTTAAGTTAGAAAAAAAATCAGTTTAGCTGAATATTACCTCTTTATAGTTTCTTCCACTCACTCAACTGAAATGTTAAGCTGGAAAGAATTTCCCATCTCACTGAAACTCGTGTATTGCAGTTGACAAGCCTTACAACTGCTCTTCTAAACTGATTCATCTCTGTCTTAAGTAGCTTGGTTTTTAATCCTTTAACTGATATTAGAAAGCTGTTCTAGAATCTTACCTTCTTCTAATTTACAACCTAACTGTGCTTATTATATGCACAGAATTCTTGTGCCCGATTTATTCTTTATTCTACTTATTTCTTGTCCTTCATGTTGATTCCCTCTTCCCTTGAAAACTTATCAACACATTTTAAGAATATACTGAGCTTTATGTGTTTACTGGATTGTACTTTTCAAAAAGATTTAAGTATTTAAAATGTTATTATATCTTGTCTTTCCATTGTTAATTCTTTTTCCACATCCTCCTTCCTCCTTGCTTTCTTTTGTGTTCCCCCACCACCACCACCACTTTCTCCACAGGCATTCAACAGGTCATCTCATCTCCATCTGAATTCAGAATAACCATTTACATTCTTGGTATGTAGTATTATGTTTTCACCTTTTTTCCTGATGGGAGGGCTGCATAAATCTCAGGAATACTTTTGTGTTTTCTGGAAGTTTGATTCCAGTTAGTCTTCCGAGACTCGTATCCTTCATTGGTGTCCTTTTTCTAAAGTCAGGGTCAGCTTCTGGTCATTAAAGACAGGGTAACTCCATCTGCACTTGTTCCAGATTTGCATCAATGTTGCTGTAATCAAACGATGTCTCACAGAATTTAGCTGCTAACAACTGGAGAGACTTTTAGGGTCATTTCAGATATTTTTCAACTCTCTGATCCACATGATGGAGAACACTTCTACAGCATTCATCTCTTGCATTTAATGCGCGTGACAGGGATGAACACAGGATAAAATTTAACTCATTAATTTACATAACTGCAGTCACTGCAGGGATAAAAAACCCTGTATAACAGCAAGCACTAAATGAAGCAGAGGAAAGAAGCACTTAGCATTAAAGTAAAAAAAAAAAAAGCAAACCAACAAATAGCAATGCCGTTAATTACATTTAAATTCAGCTGTCTTAGTTAGCGTTAATATTGTACCCATGGGAATATTTAGCATCTCTTTCACACCAGCTGAAAAAGAACAACCAAGTACTTTGTCTATAAAGCAGCCCAGCACAAAAAAAACAAATAAGTAAATAAATACTGGACAATATGCCATTATTTTATCTCCTAGAATCTGAAAGTGACTCTAAATTGCTCAAGCATAAGCACTTAATATGCATACTCAGAACTGAATTTCTAAATGTCATTTACAGTTCTGCTTTTTTTGAAAATAGTCTACAATGAAGTAGGGTCAGAATCAAACATAAGAGACTTTCCAGAGAATACTTGCACCTTTGAATAATGTGTTATTAAAATTATTATCTTTCCCTGAATGCTTTCTGAAAAAATGGTGGATTTTTAAAATGTGTGTGTATATCCAGGGAAAGAAAAGACTGAAGGAAGTTTAGGCTGTCTTTTCATCCTACAGAACTTAGACTTTCCTTTTTGAGACAGAATGACTACTCAAGAATACGCCATCTTTAGCAGTCAAGTGTGAGTCCACATTGCCTCAGTATTCTGAGCTCCAGACCAGTTCAGAGTGAGGGAAGATTGTCAAGGCCTTAATGTCAGCTCCAATCTTCTTTCAGTTGGCTGCCTGGATCAGGCCTGAGCAAAGCCACCTGTACTACAGCCCAATGCACCAGCAGATATATTCAGTTTAGGACTTCCAGAGAACAGAGTGGAGTCCTGTACCGGGCGTTAATGGCAGGGTTTGGGCAGTGGAGGCTGAAGGGACTGAGCATGACGTGTGTCAAGAAGAATAGCTGAGACACTTTGTATCTTCTTCGTTTCTCAATACATGAGTCACTAATTAAAAGATAATGTTAATTTGCTCTAAATTAAATTGAGATTTGCTGAATCAAGATTTTTTTGCCAGCAACAAAGCTGTGAGCTGAAACTACATTTAGGCCAAATCAAAAAGGTGAATACAAAAAAGCAAGGTCGTGAGACTTGACTTGCTTAACCCTGGTCATATTGTCTTCTGGCAGTGTAGTTAGAGCTCTAGTATTCTATAACTGTGCCACATAAGTAATCAGAGATAACCATAATTAATCATTGATTAGTAGTCATGCAAATATTCAGTGATGCTCCTGAGTGGTTATCAACAAGAAAATTATAATACAACTTTTAGAACAATTGCAGTTTTAGCTAGCGTTTGAGGAAAGCACAGCATGAAGTTTAATACTAGGCTACACAGTGGTAATGAATGCATTTTCTGTCCTGCTTCCGTGAGCAGCTATGGTGTCGTTCATTAGCTCTTCTATGACGTTAATACTAGCTAACGACAGTAATGCTAGTGCTGGTATGTTCCTAGATGCTGAGATGTGATTATATCAGCGTCTAATGACACTGATTCAGTAAATGAAGCTTCAGGAAGGAGGTTTTTAAATACTCAACTATATTCATAACTGGCATTCTTTTCCTATAGTGTTGAAGATCTCGAATCTATAAACTGCAAAATACAAAGAAGCCCATAATCTAAACTCTTTTTGTAATTCGTTCTATTACAGTGATAAAAATAAATCTGTAGAGTCTGGGGGTACACCCACATCTTCTTATTATATTCAAGCAAAATTTTATTTTTCGTAGGTTATCATTGCCTTTTTTTATGTTGCAGTAGATGTAAATCCAAATATTTTTCTTTCCTCACTCCAGATAAATCAGCATTGCTTGAAGTAATGTTTAAACACCCATCTCCATGTCTCTTCTGATGCTTTTGAATTTTACAGGTCCTGTTACATGCGCCTATACAGATGAAAAATGTGGTTATTATTGCATTTGAATTTGTAGCATGCTCCAATTGTCTTTGGAGTGATAAAAAGAAGTTTAATGAAATCTTCAAGATTGAGATATTTCTAAACCACTTACTACAGCACTCAAAAACCTATCTAATGTTGGTTTTAATTCAGTGTTCATTTAATGTTAAAATGGATGAAAACTAAGAGAAAAAATATTGAGAGAACCTGATTATTTACATTGGTTATTGATTTCATGGGCAATTGTATGCACTCAGCATCAAGAATTTAAATGAAGGCTGTTGATTGTCTGCATAAATTTGATTTTGAATGAGTGTACTAAGTTAAAACAAAACCATATTATGTTTAATGTTTCAGGACCTGGGTGGTTTGGGCTAGTGTTCTGCAGAGCCTTTTATTTTTTTGCTGCTAGCTCTAATTCAAGCTAGATGGCTAAACAGCATAGCTAACCAATAAGTCTCTTTTACAAAACTAAATAAAATGGTGGTCCTACCCTAACTTTTGGTAAGGCATACTCAAATGGGGCACTATATCAGAACAAAAGCAAGGATTGAGCAGATGGAGCAACCATACTACTTCACGAACCCTATAGTTAGCTCCTGTTTCATGACTGAAACAAAACTCCATTACACTTCAGAAACATGCTCATTTTTCCTCATGGGAATCACTTAGCCTTCCTATCTGCAGCAGAACATGTCGACTTCTTGTGCACTGATTATGGAATTAAAGAGCAGCTCAGTGTTCTCTCAGGATAAGCGTGGACAAACTAACTTGTGACTACATTGCTGCTATACTAGTTATATCCCAGGGACCAAGCTGAAAGTGAATAGGCAGAGACAATGGAGGTATTTCCTAATTTTTGACTGCTTGACTTTCTACACTGCTACTGATCTTTTAATGTAATTTTGTTTGTAATAGTAAGAAATGGAATTAGTTTACTTGTCTGTGTGTCTATTAGCTGTCTTTTAGAGGCAGCAAATCTAATCAAAACAGAACTCTGTTTATTTGTTTTTCCTCTTGGTTTTCTCTCTAGAGTGCCGTAGGATGCTTGTTTCTTTTACAGGTTTGTCAATCATTCTCTTCAGGGTTCTTTACCTTGCCTGTGGCATCTGAATTCTGTTTGCTCAAAATTTAAGACTCTTTTTTTTAATCATCACTTGTCCAATACTTCTTTTTAGTTCCAAGTATTGGTCATTATTGTGTAGTGTCTTATCTTTCATTTGTTTCCCTGACTACTGAGTGTTGAGGTCATTGATCATACCAGAATTATTGCACATGTCAAAGTTACACTCCAATTCTTATTTCAAGTATTCTTTTAATTTTCACTGAGTGTTTTAGTAAAATCTGTTTATGGCACTATTACAGTTTTCTTGGATTAAATCTCCCTATTTCTTTTACAGCTACTGGTATATAAAATGAACAAAAATGAAGACACAGTAACTTGAAAACAAGAAAGTAAATACTACAACTTCTATTTTAATATAGGTGTATGTGGTAAAAGGCATCCTATCTTTCTAAAAGTGATTCAGACATATATACATACACACACATTTATGGCCCACTGCTAAACTGAATATATTCACCTTCTGATTCAATGCTAGCTAAAGCTTGTTTTCATGACTGTATTGTACCATATTAAAAAAAACAACACACTGATATTTAGTACACCTAATGTTTCCTGTTACCATGATTCTAACAAACTTTTCTCTGTGCAATTGACAAAATGTTGTGATTTGACAAGTGATATACCTTCTAGATGCTGTGTTTTCATAGTCTCTTGTGATACTCTGTTCAGATTTAATGGAGTTTCTGTAATATTAAAAGTAACCTTTTTTTTCCTTTCTCACCCATATTCCTTCAAGACTCCCTGCCAAAATCACACTGAATGTTACCATGTGAAGCTAGAGTCTTGCCAGAACATGGAGACATAGTGCGGGTCCACTGAGAAGAAATGTTTGTTGCCACAAGGCCTCTGCACAAAAAACAGGTAGAAACAAACTCTTCTCCCCTAATAGAGCCCCACAGAGCTGAATTCCTCACAACCTGTAGGATGCTGACAGATAGAAAGACATTTAAGCTTTCTTTCTTTCAAAACAACTCTCAGACGTCGTGCAGGTGAGAGGTTATCAGACTTTAGTGATGGGAATGAAGATTATAAGGACAGCTTCATCAGTAAAGCCTGGATCAATACATGACTTCAACACCACCTCGCTCATGTAGAAATTAGCTAGGCAGTGCAGCCTGTGTATAGGGCAAAGTTACAACTAAAGTAGCACCTGGAGGAAAAAAGAAAAATATTTCACCATAAGAAGGTTTTGTTTGTAATACTATGCCTTCATTCTGTAAGCTAGCTAGAACAGCCCAGGGAAACAATACTGGTGCAAACAAATGGATTACAACACAGTCCCTGTACATATCTCAGAGGAATTTTGTTTTGTATTCTCCTGACATAACATATAGTAAATGTTTCTGTGAGCCATATTGATTGTTTTTACAAACTAGATTATTTAGGACGATGTTCCAGTATTTCAACTACAGATGGTAGCAGCTGAAATATATAAGGTTCTTCTGCCTTAATGGTAGTTTCTCACTAAGACTTTTTAAAATTTTTTATTTGGATGCTTTTTGTTGCATTACATTAACATTTCATCAGAGAGGCAAAATATATGGAAGAGTCTGATAGTAGTGTTAGTCTCTAAAATTACTGAAAAAAAGCACAGTCCTTTTCAATGTTCTGGATAAAAAATTTGGACAATTACATATTGAAGCTTTGTGTTAAGGATCATTTATTCAATACTTCAGATATAGTAGTTATAATAGATTGCATTCTTGTATCCTTTCACTAAAAATTTGTTTGAAGAGCGTCCAACACAGGATATTTCTCATACAACATTAACTTTGAAAGCACTGAGAGCATTCAGTCCTTTATTTATTTTCAAGTGTATGTGTATATGTATACATGTAATGCATATGCATATTTGATTCATATTTATATATGAATAATGTAATGCATATGTACATGTTTAACCGCACCAACATTAAATTTCAAAAGAAATTAAAAATTGAAATTCTTTTCAAATAAAGTAAAAGTTAAAAAGAAAGACTGATGGTTTTGCTTTAAAAAAAAAAGCAAAAACCTAGTCTCTCCAGTGTATGTCAGTTTGATTATGTCCTCTTAATTTCCTCTGTAACTCTAAAGGATAGTGACCCTGTAGACACAATTTTCTTTAAACTTGAAAATTCAATACTTCATGCCGTCACATGTGCCTGAAAGGGTTCACAAGGGTTTCTTAAGGGTCCTTTCACAATCTAATGTCACCAAATATCTTCCGAGGACCTATGTAATGCTCAGAAACAGTGTTGAAGACCTGAGAGTTACAGTAAGAGTCTGCCTCTCCCCTACCTACTGTGACCTGTCAGAGATTCCACAAATAATTCCCCTGAGGGTCTCAGGGCTTCTGCTTGCTTGCAGAGCTCTTACCCCCCAGTTTACAGCTGATAACAGTGACTCTCCAGCAAAAGGATTTATCAAAGACAAAAAGCTGAAGTTTTGAAGGTGAGGATAGGTGAGGAAGGGATTTTACCTGAAGTTATATCTGTAAGAGTTGTTGGCAGCTTTATTTGTTTCTGTTATTTCCTTCTGTAAACTCAGGTGCAGCTGACTTCCTGGTAACATCAGTTTTCTCTAATAAATGCGTCCAGAGAGGCAGTGTGCTGACTAGTGCGTTTGATCTCCCCTACTCCCTTTTGAGGAAGTTTATATTCCGTTTTTGTGGACTTTTGCTCCATAGATCTCATTTTTCTGTAAGATAGGAGGAGTGGTTTCTGACCTAAAGCGAATGGAGGAATGTGAAGCAGTTTGTGAACTCTTTTGGATATAATGCCCTCTATATAGTTGTAAAGCATTAGGTGAACAACCCTTTAAAACCTTGGTTACCCTGAAACTGGGAAGCAGAGTGAAATGTCTTGAACAGGCTGACACAGCTAGTCTGTAGTCAATAAGTAGTGAATTCAGGTATTGGCTCTGATATTTCGCTCCTATTGAAAGATTACCTACCTAATGAAAATATTCCATATTTAAAAGTCAAATATATTGTCCTTAGTGTAAACAAGTGAGTTTTTCGGATGATATATAAAAATGACATCTCCTTCTTTATCTTAGAGAAACAGATCAATAACCCATCAATTTTTTACTGTTTAAGACTACAAAATTTTAGAATGTATTAACATATTTTTCACCAGTTATTTAGCTCTTGGCTTTAAATATTCAACTGAAATGGATGATAGTCCACTGTGTAGTCCTAAAATGAAGCTCTGTGGTGCAGATAAAAGCACTTGTACAAAAAAAATATGTTTCAGTGAGCTTTCACTAACAATGGGATAACATATGACTTACAATTTCCATCAACCGTAGCATTACTTTGATTAGTTTTCTGAATTGAATAATGTGTTTGTAAAATAATCCCACAATAGTAGCGAGTTCCATCTATAATCAGTAAGCATTTAGCGTTTTGACTTTTGAAATATATAAATATACATACTTTTCATAGGAATTATTGAAAAACTGTTAGGTCACTAAGCTGTTCACTGAGAGTCATTTGGGAACTGTAAGACTCTTCATGGTTCTCATTAAGTGAAATATCTGCGAAGATTATATATTTTTGAGTAGGCTGCTTAAGCAATTGGTATAATTTAAAACTTTAATATTTGACCTAATATGAATCGATACAATAGAAACTATGTGCAAACAGCGTAGATCAGGATTAACAGGTTTTCCAAGCTTGTCTGAAATTAAATTTGAAAGTACTCTGAAAGAATTTTTTGGTGGAAATCTTCACAGCTTGGGTCTACACTGTGGAACCCAGTTCTAGCCGTAGTATCCAGCTGGATGTTGACACACAGCGATGCCATCTCTTTGTCCCTCTTAGACCCACTTTTCAAGGATGGGAAATGCATATTTGTAGGCCAGAAGCACATGCAAGCCACACTCTTAACAGCTCTTCATATCAGGACAAGAAAAGCAATATGGCAGTGGGTTGCACTGTGGCTCACTTGCCTGTCCTCTATATAAGCTGGGCAAATTACTGGCCATTAGGACTGTGAGAACCTACTTCAGCCTTATCTGTGTCTCAGAGTAAGAAAATAAATAAAGGTAATCAAAGTAGGAAAAATATTTGTATCTGGTGTGTCACCAGATTCCTCATTCAGAAATTTCTGTGCTAACCACTTAGTCTGATTTCCTAAATAAACAAATATTCCACAAGAACTTTATAAACAAACCCACTGATTTTAAAGACTAAAAACAATACTAAAAATGTTAGAACCCTGTAAATGGTTAATTTCATACTCTTAAAAAATGGGTGGGGGAGGAATCAGTTTTTATTCTAATGAATCAAACATTTAAGACCCACATTAGCTGTTTCTCCTTCAAAACTCTTTCCTCTTTCAGAACCTTGTAGATACAATCACATACATGGTCATGTCACCAAAGCAAAATTAGAGTTTTTATATCAGGTATATTTTCTATACTCTAGATCACTTTTGCACTGCATTTTGAAACCCTTTCAATTTTTAATAGTCTTCTCAAGTTATGTGTATGTGAATGGCGTTAGTCTTTCCATTAATGGTACTACGTTGTATGTAATTCTGCGTCACTTTTCACTGGATGCCTCCCTCAATACACTTGTATTTGTCCAAAAATTTAATTCTGTCACACAACATCGCCAGGTGTGATTCTGTAATGTATCTATGAGAATTCATGTTTATTTGGCTATCTTTCAGTCTCCCTATAGCTTTCTGGTTATCCACCACTGAAACCCTCATGTTCTTTCTTGCAAATGGGATCTACACACTTTCTTGCAAAATATGCAGCCTCCACTTGCCAGTCATAAAAGATACAAATGTTTACCATTTAAACAACTGAGATAAAATTTATTTCCATTTTCTCATCTTCCTTCCACTAATCCAATAGTTAATCGAAGACAAACACCATCAAAAACAGCAGGAATGGTTTAAGACTGAAAGAAATATACAGAAAATCTTTGTTTATTAATATAGCTTTCATACTTACCTTGTTGACTTATTTGACAGTCCCTTTTACTGATCTTATAAAAAAATAGTTGTTCTGATTATTTCAAATTAAAAAATGCTAAGTCCTAGAGGCAGTTTTAGCTTAACAAAACTGTCGATTCCTTTGTTAAATATGTATTCAGAAAATTTAAACACTTCAAATAAGCTTTATATTGATATACTTCTTCCTGGATACCACAATAATACCTTTTTTCTTACTCCAGCATGCACAAATTTACATTGAAAGCAGAGTTTTGCACAAGTAACCCGTGAACTGCAGAATGAATCAAAATATGAACCATGGAGCCACTCTTGCCAACTCTTGCTCATATCAACAGCGCTTATTTAGGAGGCTTGCTGACCTCAGTGAGATTCATGATACGCTTATGCATTAGATGTCAGAAGGACTGATCTGAAGACATTTCTGGAGCAGCAACTGGCTCTGTTGTTTGTCCTAGTAACAGCTTTTTTAATGAAGCTGCAGGCTTGTAGTTATTTTTGAATCTGACCATGGTCTTGCTTTTCTTGATGCTGAGAGCAGTAGTAGTGAGGTGAATGTTTCTGCGTTGACCTCTGCAGCAGTGCCTCAGTGATGATACCCTCTAAGGTGGTGACAGGACTCTTAGAGATGAAGACTTCCCTAGCAGTGTCCTGCCTGGGACAACTACAGAGGCTTCCTTATGTTGGTTGTGGTGAGGATTGGGTGCCAGTTAGCTAGAGGCTGAAGTTTCTCAGGGTCTGTGTTTGCTCCTGTGCCCTGGGCAGGGGATCTGCCTGCCCCATGCCTCTTTCACTGCCTTTAACTCACAGTCTAACCTCCAGGACCATGGCTGTGCACAACAGGAGCTGGTTGGTGGTTGCCTGTTCCTTCACATCCCAGCAACTCTTATCCTGCCTGGTGTTCAGGTATTGTTCTAGAAGGATAAAAGTATTCTGCTGATCCCAAATGGTGATCCATCATTCCCAGTTATGTGTTTTGGAGCATATTAAATACAGATTTGTTCTGCTCTTTGCAGTGCATGATGTGTGTAAAGGCATGAGGATCAGGGTGTAATCTGTCCCATGCTCAAGAGCAGCCTTCTGCTCCCTCCATTCCAGCATGGAGCTACAGGGTGCAGTGCCCTCTTGAGCCAGGATGCAGAAAGCTTTGGCAGTGGGGCTGCCTGACAGAGTTTTTAGAAAGTGTCTCTGTGTGACACAGGTGTAAGGTTTAGTTTCAGCTCTTGAGGTCTCACCTGCCATAACTCCAGGTACTGCTGTCCATCCACTGACCTCCAGAGACAACATCATCCCAGGGGAGAAAGGAGGGGCCATGTTACCTTACGTCTGGAGATTTAGCATCTGTAGCATCTGTAGATACCCGACACTTAGTTTTTATTTGCATCCTCCTAGACATGAGAGAGAAGTACAAGCTACTGGACTGTGTTTTTCTGGTTCAAGTGCCAGACCCACTAGAGGACTATACATCAGTGGACCCACTGCTGAGAGAACCCTGTTTCCTCTGGGAGCTTCTGGGTGCACAAAGGAGTAGATGTAACTCAAGACAATGCCTAGAGTGCCAGGGTTCTCCACTTCAAGAGGTTTAGACTGGACAGAGACATATAAACCTGCTTTCCTGGGCCGAGAGAGATAAAGAAGGTCAGAAAAGATGACAAACATTTTAATTTTGTTAGACTGCTTGAACGTAGACTCTCCAGTGTGCTTTCCTCATGCTGTGTGCTGGTGTAGAGTAGTGTGAGATGTTGGGTGTGCAGGGCTCTGAAGACAGTAAAAGAGCAGAAGGAGGCTACTGAACACATCAAGGAAATGTGGAATTTGTGCTGCATGCCCTGACAGTGTGTTTGCATGCGTGTGTGTTAATGTGGAGCTACCAGTACAAGTCTTGGCTGTAGGTATATTTTTTTTCATTAACATATGTTTTGGAAAGGAGAAACTCAGGAGAGACAGGGCTGATTGGTACCTTTCCCAAGGAAAGACTCAACCCTTTCAGTGAAGGAATTTTTCCTAATATCCAATCTAAACCTCCCCTGGTACAACCTGAGGCTGTTTTCTTTCATCCTGTCATTTGTTACTTGGGAAAAAGAGACCAACACCTACCTCGCTGCAGCCTCCTTTCAGGTAGGTGTACAGAAGGATAAGGTTTCCCCTGAGTCTCCTTTCCCTCAGACTGAACAACCCCAGTTCCCTCAGCCACTCCTCATAAGACTCCAGACCCTTCACTAGCTTCGTAGCCCTTCTTTGGACACGCTCCAGCACCTCAATATCCTTCTTGTAGTGAGGGGCCCAAAACTGAACAGTTTTTAAGTTGCGACCTCACCAGTGACAAGTACAGGG
>Ga0181612_149973_pt1 | contig 21284 bp, 8 predicted proteins | sample HoacroProtozoa21_FD_119630 | JGI IMG/M metagenome (GOLD analysis project Ga0181612, IMG submission 119630) | Hoatzin crop microbial communities from Cojedes, Venezuel. Combined Assembly of Gp0051906, Gp0051904, Gp0051908
GATAGATAGATAGATAGATAGATAGATAGATAGATGTGATAAACAAATAAAGCTAAAAAAGAAAGCACTAGGAGTGGCTCTGGCCTATTAGTAGCTTCATTTCAGGGCAGAAGCCATGTCCTAAGCAAGGGCTGAACTCTGACAGTTTTAATCATGTTACTGTACCTGTTGTCCTGTTCCTGACACTAGCTGCCAAGGGGGAGTGCCAGAGTAGAATAGAGCTTGACTTTTCTCATAACTCTACCTTCAGTGATCAAAAAGAAAAGAATACATAAGAAAGTAAACATACATCTATGTCTGCTCTCATCTTCTGTCTTGTACGATTTTTCCTCCTTGGTCACATGTCGGATGTTCACATTGCAGCAAATTCTGACTTATGACAGTTGCCGCTGCCCACGTCTGTCTCACACATCAGAAAAACAAGTGCTGGAAATGCGAACTTTTTTCCATGTTTTTTTAGCTCTGACATGGCCAGAGAATGTAGGGCTGTCCTTGGGCAGTGCTCTTTGTGTTTGCAAAGTGCCTATATTGGTCACCAGCCCCAGCTGGTAAAAACAAAGACAAATGTCGAAAACACAATTCAACATGCACTGAAGTTCAGACTCCAGACCCAGTACTGGTTTATTTTCTGTTCAAGGTTTGAATTCTTCTAATACAGTGTTTGTGTGTGCGTGTGTGTGTGTGTGTGGTTTGGCTCCATATTTCCTAGAGGAATGTGTCCACACAGCTAAACAAAATACCTCCCTGGGGGCAGCTTGTGCTTTACAGTTGCTGCAGCACAGAGAGAAAATCAGATTTTACAAAGACAGAAATGGAGTACATCCTGCCAGGTTATAAGAAAAGCTTCATGCTTGACATCATTAATGGTCAAATTATAACATCAAAATGTATTATTTTACTCCAGCGCATTTGAAACCTTGCCTATCTCTTTGGGAAAAGAAGAGGAGATAAATACATGAAAATAATCAATATTTTCTAGCTATAAGAGGACTACGACCAGACACCCTTTCCAAACTGATCTTTAAACATGTTCCACCTGCTTTGTAAGAAGTTCTTTTCCCCTGAGGCTTGGTCTGTTAACAAAGAGGTGTACTAAATACAGATGAACAAAAAGATCAGCTCAGCGCTTTTCCTCATGCTTGCAAATGCTGATTCTTCTACACGGCTACTCAGGCCTGACACGGTGTCTCTCTCAACAAGGACGCAGCATCCTCAGAGAACAACAAACACATTTAGCCTTTTCCTAGCAAGTTCAACACTTGATAGCAAGGCTTAGAAAATGCATCACACTAAAGATTTTTTTTGTTCCCACACCTATCAAAGCTAAAAGCTAAACAGAGCCAGTTTATTGGCATCAAGAACTGACACACTGTGTTTGGAAAAGTAGCCCTTCTTTGAAAAGTATGTGTAAAGCAGAATCAAAGAGTCTGCTTTGATCACTTTGATACTTTCCTGAATGTTGTTCAGTTTCTTTGACTCTATTCGCTCCATTTCTCTCAGAGAGAAAATGAAGTGGACAATGCTATCATTCTCTTCCCGGCACACTATTTTATTACAGAAGCTCATGTACCTAAATTATGCAATAGGAAGAATTGAAACTGTGTCTTCTTGACGTGAACAAAGTTGATGCCAACCTTTTTTGTTAGTGTACAATTAATGAATAAAATGGGTTGACGTTCTGAGTGCATTTCATAGTGTGGCAGCTGCTGTGCTGCCTGTACTTGTGCTTTTCACATTCCCTGGGAGTAAACCCAGCCTTTTCGAGAGCGCCGCGTAGCTGCATAGTACTGCTTGTACAGCAGCTTTAATGCTGTGTGCAGACCAGGGTTGGTGAGGCAATTGTACTTCTCCGGCCAGTGCATTACTGCATCCTTCTCTGGGCTGGACTCCAAGGCCTCCAGCTTCTGTTCCAGTAAGCTGTGGGTTCTCTCCTAGAAAGCCATGGACCATCGCCCTATGCCTCTACAGCTTCAATTCTCAGGTTTGTCAAAGAGCTGGTTACTGGTCAGCAATCAAGGCAGTGTGCAATCCAAAGGGCAGCACATAAGCAGTTTCCAGCTTGCCTGGGCTCCACAGCCCTTACGTGCCTTGATTTCTACTTCTTTGAGTGACAGGGATGTGTGTGTAGAGGCTGTCTACAGGACCACCTCCCTTTCCACCACTGTTACAGAACTTCCCAGTAACAGCTATGGGAAAAGAGTCTGTGAATAAGGATGGAGCTGGAGTGCCCTGAGCCACAGAGCTGATGGCCGGCTTTGCCAGGGGAGCAGGACGGGGACCCAGATGTTGGAAAAGTAACTGAGGCCACAAGGAAAGGGAGGTAGAAGGGGAAAATGCGCACATTGTCCCATCTCTCCTGTCCACCGAATATCCTCGCTGTTCTTTCTGCATCCAATGCAGTCTGAATTTATCCTCCTCAGCCATGGGAGACCAAAAGTGTAGGTAGTATGCCAGATGAGCAGATCCCTGCTCCTACACCAGTGTCGATATTTCCTTGTCCCTGCTGGCTGTAACTCCTCTGACACATCCTGAGATTACATTCACCTTTTTCATGGCAATTCTGACTAGTGGCTAATATTTATCCCACGACTAATGAGAAAATATGTAGTAATAAACTTAGAATATTTCTTGTGTCCTCCAGTACTGCCATATAATGAGCTTTTGCATTATAGTAGAAATTCTGTGCAAAAAATCATAGCCAAACACATAATACTATTGGATTTAATTATTTCCATTAATCCAGTCTTTCATGATCTTCATTTTTTTTAGGCTATTCTGATCTTCTATGTTGATACTGGCTCCTAAACTTTTGTTTTAAGTTATGTCAGTGGACGTGTATATGGTAATACTTGTCACAAAGTTAGATCGTGATTAGTATAGTACAGGTAATGTTTCAGAGGTGTGTCTTTGTGTTACCAGGAAGTCATTATTTCACACAAACTGCTTGGTTATAAGGTAGACGATGAATATATTAACTCTGGATAATTTAAGGTAAACAGACAGGGTTTTCCATTAGTATTTACCCAAGATTACTGGGGAATCGGGAAGCCTCTTTCCCTCTTGTGCACTCACACACGCTTTTACCCTTTCTGGGCTATTTATTTGAGGAACAATGTTTTAACAAAGAACATTTAAATTGCCTCTGCAAACTTTAGCGTGACTTTACTCTTGTATACTCTATGTATATGTATATCAGAAGGATACTTTACATTTCAAAAGCAGCACGCTTCTCACAGTTTTTTTAAGAGGTCTACTTATTTCAGGAGAGCTTCTCATTTGCAAGGGTAGCCTCAGCTCTTCGTGAGAGAGATCACTGCAATGGCTCGCTAACTCTCATTGCTGATAAGATTGCTTTTTGCCCCAAATGCATTTTTCCTGGTTTTCAGCTTGAGAAACTTCTTTAAATTCACCAGTGACTTTGCCAGCTAGGCAACGACAGCATCAGAGTGTGAATCACACCATTTCAATGGGCTGATTGTGAAATAAATATGAACAGGAACAGCAGGGGGTGGCTTTTCTTTAGCAGTCACAGTTTCCTTTTCACTATATGCCCTTAAAATGCCCAGGCAGCCTATTAGAGGAGGGGAAGATTGATAGAATTGCATTTACATTTTGAATCAAGCCAAGTTCTCACTTCCCCAGCCACAACCTTTCTAGAACATCAAACAAACAAACAAACAAACCAAAACAAAACAAGAAAAGCTGCAGCCAAATAGAAAGGAGGAAAATAAATGTTCATTTTGTTAGTCTTCTAATGGAAATTAGCTTAATGGTCCAAAATAAAAAGTGTAGACGTTAAAGACCTTGGCTTGTTCTACACATGAAAGGCATAACACTGCCACTGGGGTGATTCTTCACACGAAATACTTCTCTTCGTGCCATCCCTCGGTGCTTTCCTCAGTACATTACCCCACTGTAATGTTGTCTCAGTGTTGTATCATTATTTCTCTTTCCTTTTGAAAATAACTATAAGGGTAAAATGAAACTTTATAAAACCGTGAAAGTAGACATACTGTTGCTGAGAAAGTCCCCAAAGCCACTCTTGGATCTGACTCGCCTTTCACCCAGCCAGTGGCCATGAGCCCCCATTCCTCCCCTGGCACCGGCTGCCCTGGGCACCCTGTGCCAGGGTGGGCTGGGTTAAGGCACGCCGGGTGCTCTCAGGGAAGCTGCCTGAGAACCAGCTGTGCAGGCAGGAGGGACCCGTTTGGCACCTCGTCCTGCCAGATGTTCTCAAAACTGCTTGTTGAACCCTGCCTGCACCTAGCCACATGGATGTGGGTAACACTGCCTCTTCTCTGCCTCTGCTGGGATGGCAGGACAACCTCCTGATGTAGACAAGACCTGCTGCAAGCTACGGTCTTATTACAATAGAGAGCTATCAACTATACCATGTATGCATACTGCTACGTATCACATATCTTCAAATAATTATTTTCTTAGTCACTTGACAAATGCAAACTAAAAACATACTTGTAGGGACACTTAGTCATCTGGGAATTCATTACATGGTTCAGAAGGAAATTCTTTTGCCTTTTTTATTTTTGTCAAAAGGATTTAAAACAGAAAAGAAGTGATGAAAAAGAAAATGAGGAATGAAATTCAGGTTTAAATGACAATTACATCTGAAACACTGTCTGGTATTGACACCAGTATCTGACGTGTTCAGATTATTCTTGCTGTTTCAAGGCAAGTTGACAGAACAAAAATATAATTATTTTTATTTATTTTCTTAAACAGAATGAAACTCCACTTACTTTCATCACTTCTGGATTTTACCCAGTAGAGCAAATCATCAACTACTCTACCTTATCTTATACATTTTCATTCCATAGAAGAGTATTTACACCTGTACAAGGTACTTGTCACATTGTTTGGTTTTAGAGCACCGGCAAAGACAGCTTTGAACCTGTGTTGTGTCTCCGACAGGACTCCAAAAGGTAATGCTCTCTGTTAGAAACAAGAAATAATCTATCTGATATACTCTTGCTTGGGCTTCTGGGCTTTTGTGCTACTAAGGCCAATGAACTGAACACAAGTTTTAATCTAGAGCGAGAATGTGGATCTGCAGGAATCTGTGACTTGTCTCATTGATTTCAGTGACGGCAGGATTTCTGCCACTATGCTTAAATATAAACTGTGAAAAGCAGTGTATAGAAAAGGAAGCAGAACTACTGAGACGTGACGTATTATATGGACCCGTACTTTACCTTCTCAGCCAGCTGAGATGAGAATTTGTTTTACTGTGCGGTTGTGCTAGCCTGCTGGAAGAACTGTTGTTTGTATCTAGAAATATACACAGCAACATAAGCTTTGACGTTTGCAGGTTTCTAGGCAAGAATAAATAGAAAACTGAGTCTGCTAGCATGTTAAGCAGCTACTAAAAAGCTCCTATGCAGGCTCTAGCTCAGCAGAGCAGTCTCTTGGGATCCCTGTTTGGCTTGGACTGGGTTGTTACACACAGCTGCACTTTTAGTCTCATCCATCTATTTTCTTTCAGTGGCATGATGCATCTGAAAGGTGCGGGAGGACCAGTCCTAGAAAATTAAGTCCCTCATCTCCTTGCAGATTAACCACAGCATAGACAAGAGCTCCTCAGAGGGACAACCTCTGAGAGCAGATAGCTCAGACCTCATGTTTTTTCAGCCCTTGAATTCCCCAGTGGGCTTGTGTCAGGGACAAATTTGGTAGATGAGTACATTTATTCATATCGCCTCTGATACATTCCTTGCTGGCTGACATCATTTTTCATTGCAACTGTAATTAGGGAGGGTGGGAAGCTGACCAGCAATGGCAAGACCTGGAGCTATCTGCCACATTTGCATGTGCATGTGTAGAGAGAGGGGGAGCGAGGGCAAGGGGAGGGCAGGAAAGCGTGGATAACTTGCTTTTACTGCTGAGCACTGGTCTAAACCTGAAGAAGGCTCTCTCACCCAAACCCTGTTATCGAGGCCTTGCCTTCAGTGTTAATAAAGAATGGCATTACCTTAAGGTAACTCACACACGTGAGTGATCTCGCAGCCCAGGCGGAGCGCAGACAAGGCATTTGTGTGCTGCCAGAGGGAAAGGAGGCAGCTCTGGCCGTGCTCACGGCCAGCCAGGGAGCCAGGCTGAAAGCACCGCTGTTCTTTCACCAGGGAGGTCTGCGAGTTTCTCCGAGGTAAAATTGCCTTTTTCTCAGCAAGGTGGTGAAGGCTTAAGACTCTGAACCCTGCATTACTTGAATCAATAAGCCTTGCAGTCACTGAAAAGAGTATCACTGACACGGCTAAAACCGCGTAATCTCCTGTCTCCCTGGCGTTGATGGCTGTGTTCCCACAGTGTCTGTGGGAAATACCATTATCCCCATTACACAGACAAGCCGGGCTACATCTGCACCACAGCGACAGATGCTCGTGCAGACATCTCCAAGCTGTCCCAGGCACTGCCGTCATGCTGAGTACCATGTACTCCAGGGGACTCCGGACCCTGCTGCCCAAGCCCCTGTCCCACTGAAAAGGCAGGTTGGACACGCTGCCCACCAACTGGGCTGGTTGGCACAGCCAGTGTCAATGATTCGGTCACGGGTCGAAGGCACCACAATGAAATCGTTCCTGTTCCCCAGCCCTGCTGGGTTGTCCTGTCTCTGTCCTGGACCACAGGACTCCCCATTTCCATATGTTTTCCTGCAGGGAAAGTGCCCAATGCCAGGTTCATGCTGGCAAGACCTCCAGATTTCAGAACACCTTGTTTCTTTTTCTGACCCAGATGGTTTAGCTGCTTCTATAACCATTTTATCTAAGAACAGGCTTTTGAGCAGTAACATCTGTTTCCTCAATATATATGTAAATTTTTTAAAATAACAACAGCAATGTAGAAAAAAGAAGCCCACTGAGTAAGCAAAGATAACTTTTGCTTAACTCTCACGGAAAAACAGCATTGCAACACCAGCGCAGTGACATCCCTGAGGTCCCGCCTGCCTTGTCCACTGCCCGCAGCTTGGCCAAGCCATGCAGATCACCAGCAGATGTTTACAGATAGCATGCAAGAGAAAAGGAGACACGTTAGATTAATCCAGCTTTAAATGCAGGCACACTGTGCTGCCATACTCAGCTTCCACTCTGTACCAGGGCAGCTGGCAACGTTGTGCACAAGCACACCCGAGAGCCAGGGCATGGTGTGAGGCTGCACCACCCCTATTCCAAAATTCAGTGCTGATGTCTACAAAAAGGCTCAACAAAGTGCACTGTTGCACAGAGAGGAAAAACACAACCAGAGCAGACCTTAACCAAAAAGACGAGGTTTCCAAAAAGCCCATGAACACCTCTTTTGTGCTGAGATCGAAGCTCGCAAGGCAGTTTAGCTCTGCTCTGAAGCAAGAAGCGGTATCTTTGCCACAACAGCCAGCTGAGCCACAGGGCTGTGAATTGCATCTTAAATACACAGGGGTTTCTCTGTAAAGTGCTGTTTTACTTTTTCTATTTCTCAATATAATCAGAAGCTCATTTCATGAGGTGTCTCACGGCAGCCCCTGACTATTTCAAAATAAACATTTTCATTAAACAAGTGGATTTTGGTATTAGGAAGTTAGCAACTTGAAAGGGCTTTTGTCAAAGTTGGTGGAGGCCCTGGTAGACTGTTCAAACATGTGAGGAATTTCAGCCTGCATAGTGAGTCCTTTGACTTTTAGAAAAATATTATTGTTTGAGTTTTCAGTAACTTGGAAGCAAAAGGACAATATAGCTCAAATAAATTTGTTTTATATATATACACAGCTATGTCATGATAGAATTCGAAGTTTCCTCTCATCCCATGTGCCTGCTTTTGCTTTGGAATATCCCTTACAAAAGAGTAAATAAGTGCACTGTAAACAGCACTCGTGGCTGTAGTGACATCATCAGCCTCAAGAGTTGATGCTAAACTCGGAGAGTGTGTGCCCTGAGCCCTCAGAGCCCTCATACGCTCACTGAATTGAGAGTGTGTTAAAGATGTGTCTGTGATGGAGATGTCCATGTCATGATGACCATCACAAATATGGTGGTACTGATTGACTCTTGCTGTTCTCCCTTCTAATGCCACCCTGAACATTTTCCCACAGATTGGAAAGGCTGTAAATAGCAGCTTCTCCATATAGGTAATCCTTGGGTGAGTTTTGACTCTAACATATTTTGACCTTTGCTCCTTCCTCTCCTGTAGCTCTAAAGACTGTTTCCATGTCCATTTTGAATATTGCCTCTAAGATGCTATTAGTCTTTTTGAAAAACAGCTTGTGTCTCCCTGTTGAAGACCTTCTCTGCCTAAGGCAGGGTATGCACCAGAATGAAGAAGTGGCTTTGCATAAGTGATTGAATAGAAACTGTCACTGAAAAGTGAGTCTGGAGTTTCAAGGGCATCACTGTCTGTGTGTCTGGTTCAGAGTTGTGCCAGGTGCCTTAGACTGAAAGGACTCCCAGTGCCTGGTGTCACTAGCAAGTTCTCCTGAAGACACTAGTGAGCTTCATAGAGAAAAATGAGTTATTTTCTCGCATCTGGACCGTAAATTAAATGTAGTCAGAGGTGAAACATAATTTTGCTGATGAGCTACAAATAGAAAATAACTGAGAAAAGAGTATTTGCCTTTTCTGCACTAAGTTACATATTCTGCATGTTGAGATGTGCAGAAGTGCCAATGAGCTAGTAGACACTGGAGAATGTCCATATGGGTCAGAGTCAACTATGCATGTAATCTGGCCCAGGGAGGAGAAGATTTAGTTGAGGAAGTTAAACTCTGGTCCTTCCTTTTTTTCCAAATAAAAGAAAATCTTTTTACCTAGTATTTCTGAGGGTAAATAATTGTTTTAACTATTTGAGTAGACATCCACCACAGATGGCGTTCCTTGAGTTAGTTTATACAGGATCAAAGAGAAACCACAAGGCAGTAATACTGCAGTTGAACAGAAACTTCAGAGCAAATTACTTCAGCAATTTTGCCCCTACACAAAGCAGAGAGTCATTTTTTTTTGTTTGGTTAAATGTTTTGGTGAGGTTTGGATTCAGCCTTTGCTTTGCTCTCTGGGCCAGGGAGAGCTTAGTCGCTCAGCAAGTCATTGCATTTCCCTGTTCTGCAGAAGAAACTCAGTGGGTGGATCATTTTACACGCCTGTCAATGGCAAAACATCTCTGCAAGTGTGTGGGGCTGAGCAAATGTCACCTTTCAGGACAAGTATCATGGATAAGCAGGCTGCGAGTGTGGGGCCAGGTGGACTTCAAGTGCAAAGGCAAGAACATTTGAGTGGCAGTCCTTTCCTCCCCCTTCCCTTTGTCACCACCTCAGAACACAGCCATCCAACCCAACACCCTGAACCTTCAGAAAATGAGAAAGAATTGAATTCCAGGTCTCCCACTTCTGGGAAAACATTTGTAAACCCTCAGTGTTATGTAAGTGCTGGGCTTTTTCTCCTCTGGATGTCTTCTTGGAGCAGAGGGCTGTGACTGCAATAGGTGTCATTCAGTGCTTATGCCAGGCTCCCTCAGACATGACCACTGAGTGAGGCTTGTGTGGCGTGGGGCTTTCACCCCGCCATGGGAGACAGGTCATTGTGTTAGGCTATAGGAAGCTGCCCGCTTGCCTCGCTGGCCCTAGGTAACCAATGTATAGCTCAGTTCATAATGTAACTCCAAATTGGTATTGGCACCTTTAACATTATCCCACCCTAAAGAGAGACATTTTTAAATAGCTTTCAGCTGCCTGAATACAGCCAGAACACAGGACTTGGAGAGTTGTTTTGCTGGTGTTTCATGCCAGACCAAGAGCAACCAAGAGGCCTTGTTTGTCACAGTCACTTTGACATCTGCCTTTCAGAGCATGATCCATAGTATTTAATTGTAGTATGAAATGGAGTCATCACTGTAGGCTTAATACCGGTAAAATATAAAGCCAGACAATATTGCTTGCACTTAAAAAAAAAAGAGCAAATTATTCATTTTGAAGCCATGCTTAGCAGCAGCTGGGTTGCTGACTTCTTGTACTGGGAGAGCATTTCTGCTGTTCAGAAGACTGCTCTTCTGGCTGAGCAACTACATTTTAGCAGCTTGCCAAACAAAAATGTGATAGAAGGATAATATTTCACTCCTACCCTCAGCTACTCTTTACGGTAATGAAATGGCAATTAAGAGTCTGTTTCTCTACTGGCAAGGTCCGCAGTAAGTAGCATCCTTTCCTTGGATGTGAACTAGGTAGCTGTGTTTAGATCTATGATCCAGCTGCTTGGGGTCATTGCAGAAGGTTTCCTGTTGTCCTCTGGCCTCTTCATTCACTTGTCTAGGCAATCCCCTCTCCAGAAAATAAGACCCAGCAGCCCATTCACCAAGCCCAGTCCTAAATTACCCACAGCAAGGACTCCCAGCTTTTCTTTCCACTCCGAGTATCTACCACTTTAACCTTCAAGAACACAGGATGTTACTAAACCAACAGTTCTTTATGAAAGCAAAGAAATGTATATTGAGATACTTGTATGCAGCTCTTTTTCCCTGTTTCCTCCTGGTGTTTTAATGGATTTAAGTCAGAGTCCTCTGCAACACACAGAACACTTCTCTTTCCCCAAAACTAGTTTTCAAGACTGATTTTCTCTTTAAAACAGCTGGTTGGAAGCCTCTTTCTTTTACAGGTGTTCAGTCATTTCCCCTTCTCCCACCTGCAGGTGAACCTTCCTGGTCTACTGCAATGCCAGGGGATTGCAGTACTTCATCAGACACTTTACTATTTCGGTTAATACCTAGCTAGAATCTGAATCTGAAAGGTGCTGTGGGGTTTGACTTTTTTGGGGGAGGGGAATAACTTGTGAAATAACCAGTTCTTCATTCAAGGTTACCTCCATTTTACAGGACAATTAACATGTAAGAACAACATATGTTCAGCCTCACCCTGCATCCCAGCATCTGGATTTCTCAGCTCCATCTGGTATCTAATAAAAGAACAGAGCCTCATAAATTCAACTTACAAATTTTTATACATTTATGACAGCCACATAGACATGTATTCATTCTGTTTGAGACCATGAATGTGTAAATGTACAGGTGTCCCCAAGCACTATTGTTTTGATGAAGAAATTGTGAGCATCTGCATAGATTGAAAAGAGAAAATGATACTGGACCTGGGAGGTTTCCTTTACAGTGGTGACTTTTCAGACTTGTTAAGGATGATTAGCAAATCTGATTGATACAGCCAGTATGCGACACCAGTCCTGGAAGGATACCTCTCTGTAGCCTAAGTAGTCCCACAGCTGTACTTGTTCTGAAGAAAGAGGCGTACTTGCCAAAGCACATACAGGATCAGGGCCTACAAGCCACTGACAACCCTGCGCTGTTTCTTACACACATTTCTGTTGCTTGAGATGCTCACTAGTTTGCTTTTTTTCTGGACTGAAAAGTGCCAGTAAGTGTTTGTTTTTGCTATCCTTATTCCCTCCTTTCCTTGCTTCAGGCAGGAAAGCGTAGCAGCTCTGCCTCATAGGTTGGCAGGAAATTTAAAACGGCAGCAAGCTGCTGTTCGGACCACCCCCAGAGGTTTTTTTTTTCCCCATTGATGCAGGAGACTATTTAATTGGAGGCTGACTTGTCAAACTTACTTGTTGATGCTTACCAGTAGCTGCCTAAGCACTAGCTGATTTTTTTCCTTCTTTCCTCGTCCTTTGGACAAGCTCTCCACAATGAAGATGCTGCTGAGCCTGATTGCTCTGCTCTCTGCTGCCCTGTTAGCTGATGCTGCCCCTCCAACTTGCTACTCGAGGGTGTTGTCCCTGAGCAAAGAAATCACGGAGTCCTTCAAGGAGTTACAGACCTCCAAATCTCTGGTGAGTCTACCTAAAAACTGCTCCTGCAAAGACGCTGTAGGTTGCATGCTTTTGACACAAGCTTCTCTCGAAACAAAATTGCAACAGATCTTTCTTCTTTCCTGCAGGACTCGTGTGTGGAGATGCTGCCCAGGCTGTACTTGGACATACATGTAAGTTTTCACATTTCTTTCTTACTGCTCTGCAATAAAAGCAGCTAATGGAAAGACAGGATGACATTTAAGATTGTACCCCATAAGAGTGGTTTGAAATAAGTTTTTAAAGGTTTAATTAATGAGAGAGATGAGTGACCAAAAAAAAATCTCATTTTGAACCTGAAAATCCCTTTGGAGCTCCTGAGATTTTACTTGTTTAAAAATTTAAAAATGAGGAATTCAATATTTTGAAATGATTACCATTTGTACATTATTGATTTAATGTGATAGAGGTTAAGTTAAATAAGTGCAACAAAACTTTGAATAATGGTTTAAAAGAAGAAATGCAGAATAAGGTTTCTTCACTTCATAAATCTACTTCATTTTATATCATGATTGGCTTCTGGCACTGCAGTTTTAATAAAAAGAAGTAGAGGAACACCTTGATGGCTTTTCCTGTTTTAAATAGCCACTTGTTGAATCCAGAAAGAAAAAGTAAGCCTGAGTATATGGAAGTGTGATACTGAGAAAAGACAGCAGTAGTCATCTCCCAGCAAAGACAAAATAGCCTCCCGCACACATAGTTTACCTCATAGGGTTCTGCCCTGGGAAATCCAATATATTTTGCTTCTTTTTCCAGTGTTCAATTAAGTAACTAGAAAGTAGAGAGTGTCAGACAAACCAAGAGATGTCTGACACATTTTTCAGAAAGCAACTACACCATCAAGTCTTGCAAGTCAGAACACTCCAGATCTCAGCTCCAGAGTTGCCAGTGCCTCACTTCATTGCACAGATCAAGCAATGTGAGTCCAGTGCCTCAGTTTCCCTTGCTTTAAAGCAAGAGCTGGGATATTTATTTAGCTGTTTCACAAGAACGTTGTGAAATTCATGTTGCCTGTGCTTTGTTTTGGTAATGCAAAATCTGAGGTAAAAATTACTCTGAAAAATATTTTGCCTCGAACAGAGGAATCATGTCTGTGAGATTTTGATAACCTGTTTAGCAGCTAAGTCAGGTGCTCTCTTAAAAGGGAGACAGTGCATCTATTCCGTAGGTAATCCCATCCACTACAGAGGCAGATTTGATTATATTGGCACTGCTGCCTCCGAAAGCACGTGAGAAATAAGCTGGCAGACCAAAACTGTGTCTATGCACTTTTCCAAGCACTTATTTGGACTTAACATTTTTGTTATGAAATATCATTGGTGAATTTTCCTAAATTTATGTCACATAGATTACACAGAGGTAGGAATTCAAGGTTCCCACAGAGGCAGTAAGACATCTGTAAGTGGTGGACAAGAAACATAAATCTGTGTTTGTGCAGGGTTACACATACCTCTTTTGCATGCTTTGCAGAATTACTGTGTGTTGGCAAAACTCCGTGATTTTGTGGCCTACCCCAGGTGTGAGAGAGTGTTTGAAGTGAGTGAGTTGAAGGAAAAAGCCCGGAGCCTGTACACCATCATGATCTCCTACTGCAGAAGGGTAGGTCAAGATGCACCAACAGGGACATAGTCTCCGCTCTTAGCCCCCTTTGTTTCCACCCTGTCCCCTGATACAAAAAACTGGATCAGGGCCTGAGCTTCTCAGTCTTGTGCTATATCTTCTGCCTTCTTCCTTATAAATGTCAGCCTTCTCTTTTGTTTCTCCAGGACTTGGTGTTCCTCACCGATGACTGTAGCGCTCTGGAAAATGCTGTCCCGCCTCCCCTTGAGCCCTCCATAACTGAGAGCTAAAATGGAGTCGACCCGAAAGTTATACCTGGGAAATTTTCAAGGAGACAAAGAGTGAAAATATGTATATACAATCAACTACAACGTCAACAACTAAGATCTTTTTCAAGCACACTAGGAATATTATCTCAGACCTACCCGTTTTCCTCTGCCTTGGCAGGAAATGAACTGCATGCCTTGCATACCTACTGAGCTGCTACGGAAACTATGGTTAGAGAGAATTTTTCATTTGGCAAGGTATGATATTTCAGCTTAGCCAAGTGTATAAAGTATGTTTTGTTTAACATTAGATACTAGATTTTTTTTTTACTCTTTTATGAATAACTGGATTCATATAAAGAAAATACATTATGCTCAATACTCTACCCTGACTTAGCAGTTTTTCTTTTCTTAGGTGGGCATGGAAGGGAACATATCTGTTTTTCTTAGAGTGTTTGGTAGGAGAAGTGTAACTCTGTACTGGCACATGTCTCTCTACCCGTATAGCTCATATATGTGTGCTGATAATTTTTTGGGGTCAGACTGAAAGAATAGAGGTGAAAGTAACCTGTCTCTCTGGAAAACTAAATAAAAACAGCCTTCCAACCCAAGATGCTTGTGTTACATCATGTCTTTCAAGATCAATTCAAAAGGTGTCATTCTTACAAACGTACTTTTCACAGTCACTTGCAAGTTGTTTTTAACAGCATAAACCATCTTGAGTTTTGTTTCCATAGCAATGCAAACTTTGCTGTGTCTGCATGATCTGACAATATGTAAGTTTCTACCGGATAATTTTTCCTTACTGCAAACAATTTCTTTGATTAAATTAGTGGAGTTTTTTAAACTACTGTTTCTGTGCTGTGAAAATGTAAGTTGTGAGGCAGTGGCTCAGAAACCTACTAAATCTTTGGGCAGACTGTTGTTTTTCTAAGACACAGCCCATATAATGAGCTACTGAGATTAACAAAATTTCCAGATAATAGTTCCAGAGTCAGGGGTCCCTTCAGCATCTGCAGGACGTGAGACTTTCACATCTGGCAGCTCTTTGATGCCCAGAAAGAATCTTCCCCGTATTCTTGGAAGTAGCTGCCATTACCCCAGAGTCCGTTCCTTCCCTCCGTGCAAGTTATTCCTCCCTCTCCCATATAGTATTCACTGGTTGTTCATCTGCAACAGAACCAACTCTGGTGACTTGGTCAGTGGTCTGACCATAGTTTATAAAAACCCCATCTTCCATAATCACGGGGTTATGTGACAGTCACAGCCCCTCTATCATCCACTCATTCCAGTGAGTATCTGAAAGTATCAACCAAAGTGAATGACAACAGTTACAAAAATAAGTGAATCATAACACTAATTCAAAGGAAAAAAAATGTACAGGAGGGGAGGAAAAATAGGGATTTTTTCTTTATTTTGAAATTACGCTGTTTTGTAGAAACTGTTAATCTGATTTTAGCTGCAGAAAATTTGACTATCCCATTGAACCGCACAAGAAGGGTAAGAAACACTGAACCCGTGAGACATACAGAGGGATGAAACCAAACAAGTGGTTTTCTTTTCAGTTTGTTTCAAATCTAAGTGTAGATTCAAGGAATGTACCTGTCAGACTTTGTAGTTCTTTCCTGAAGATGAAGTCCTCATGTGCTAGTGCTACCAATTCTTTAGATGAGCCACTGTTCCCACAAGCAGCTCATAACTGTTCCCACTCAGGTGTCTCTATGGGAACCCTGTAGAGACAGTAGCAACCTCAGCAACAGGATCCAGCACGAGGCTGAACCCAAAAAAGTGCAACAGCTCAGATAGTCCTACTATCAGAAAAATCATTGCTCAGTTTGCCTTTTAGGATTGTTCTCCTCTCCAAGCCAGCAACCTCTGTACAAGGTCCTACATACTCCAAAGACAGAAATACCATTACTTTTCTGCATCACCTGGACATACTGAAGGCCAACTCCTCCAGCAACAACCATATCCTGGAAAAAGGGTACCTGTTAGCACGCTGGCAGGGAGCCTGATAACCACATAGAGAGTGTAAGCACTGGCATCTCCCTAGCTCAAGAAGAAATGGAGGTGGAGTTGAACCATTTGCTGTCAGACTCCACGTTCAAGTTTTTCCTCCCTCTAACCAGTGGCTCAGCCACCACCTGGGGAAGCACGTAGCACCGGGATAACATCAAGACCTATGCACTTCTGTACAAGTACCAAAACCACATCACAGGCCCTGCCTTTCATACCTTTATACAAAGACAGCCATGGATGTACCTTGCAAGAAAGTGTGGTGTGGTCACCACAGGCCAAGGCATTTGCAGAGCTAACCTGGGGACTAGGCAGTACACGTTCTTGGAAGATGGCAGCAGAAGCTGTTAATCTTTGGCTGGTTTTTGCACCTCCAGATGTCACAGGTTTTAAACATAGGCCTGTTGTAAAGCTTGTGTTGTGATTTGGCAAGCAAACTGCAGAGCAAGATGCGTTTCCTTTCCCGTGGCAGCCCATGCAACACTGTCCCTAGAACTAGACCTTGGTAAAGTCTGTGCAGGTAACCTTCCACTTCTGCTCCTTCTTCTTTCCTGTCGTATGGACACACACTTTCTGAAATTATTTGATGAGGGTTTTCTCATGGATGTTCTCATAACTTCTCTTTATTGAAGTAAATATGCCTGTCTTAGTCTGTTTTGATGGAACTCGTGATCCTAACTCCAGATTTCTCCCATAGTGTTCCCGTTCTTTCAACCACCTTCCAAATATGTTTCTCCTGCTATAGGCTGAGCACATGTAGCCTAATTTCTCGAGGAAAAATTTCTTGCCAGAAGCCTTTGGAATTGGAAATAGAATATAAATCATCACTTATGTGCATTTCTTTAGTTAGCAACTTTAGCCTTTTCATGACTGACAAGGACACACTCTTTCTGCAGTCCACACTTAGCATGATTACCTACCAACAGCTAAGTTCAGTACTGTTACTGCCTATTTCTGCAAAAGCTGAGAAAAGCAACTAGTTGCTTTGGGGGCTGTACGTACTTGAATGGACTTTAAAAGCCTGTCCTCCATTTCAAGAGGCTGTATATTTTATTCCCAGAATCAGATTTGTCTGGCTGTTGGTGTGCTTTTACACCAGGTGTATTCCTGTGGTCTATGCTGTGACTCTCTTCACATCTCGTATGTCATTTTTAATGGAAACTGTGCTGAAAGCAAAGCTATGCTCTTTCAGTTCACAGTAACCTGCTGTCACTCAGACTGTCTTCATGAGATTTGAGATTAGATGAACCCTTTTTATGCACAGCATCTTTTTGCAGGTTGTCACAGTTCGGGGGAAAAAACACTGATAAAGGGATCTAATCCACTTGTAATTTGCCAAAAAATCATTCACTTCTCCCTTTCAATAAGACAGTAAGTTTACCAACTTCTTAATTTACCATTATACCAGGTACAGAAGGAGCAGTGGAGCCATTCACACAGCTAAGAATTTATTCCCGCAACACAGCAGCCCATGGTCGTTACGGCCCCAGCCAACAGGGAGACTGTGAAGGGGTGAAGTAAGACATACTTGTCGTAATATGTCAACTGGTATCTTGCCTACTTAGTGCAGATATTACTAAAAGCACATCATTAAGAAACTGTACTCAGTTTGTACGATCATTAGGGAAGAACTGTAGAAAACCAAAGCATTTGATCTGTTGTTTTGCCTGTTGAAGGAGGTTTGTTATAAGGAGCAGTCAATTCTAGGACTAGGTTTCCTTTTGCTGACCTCTCTATCTGCAAGAAGCCTCACTAAGTAGTGCTATGCTCTCTCTTATGTATCGTATGGAATCCCAAGGCAGTCAAAATGGTAGGTCTTGGGGACTGTTTCTGCAAAATTATTCAAGAAGACATTCATTTCCAATTTTGCCAAAAAGTTACGTTAAGGATTTTAATAGAACCATCTCTTTGGTTCCCGTATCAGTCACACAGGCTTTTCTTAAGTAGGCAGTCTTGTCATTTAACTCCTCATGCACTGTTTTTTGGTGAAACCAGGCTAGGAGTGAGGGCTAGCAAATGTGTAATCCCCGGCCACTACCCCAAGTCAGGGCAGATGGTAGCCTTCGAGCAGATAATTAGATCATGCAAGGTGACTGGGTTCCTCTGATGCTGCATGGATAACATGTGACTTTCTATTAATTAATAGGGTACAAATTAAATGCAGTCTTATGAATTTTTTTTTTTTTTTTCAAAAAAAAGAAAACAGAAACAAAGAATAAACAGTAAAGTAACATTGGGGAGGAATCTGAACTTTTACGTTGTACACTTTTTGGAGCAGAGCATTAGTTTGTCCCAGTGCCAGATTTGGGAGTGTCCATTTGTCCATTGTACTTTTCCCTATGTATGTGGCATCTGTAGGTTGAGCTAACAGGATGCTGACAGAGATTTTCCAAAAACTTGCTACATTGCTAAGGATCTTGTAAACAGTGTTACCTTACAAACATTCAAACACTACTTTAACTAGTAACTTTTTCCACATTAAAATCTTTTTATTTTTGGTGTGCATGGCAACACAAGTGAAAATTACAATGGACAAGATCCACGAACTTCGTTTCTGTAACTTTTTGGTTTCAAAATTTTCTTTTAGACTTGCTGTAGTCAGGAACCCAGTGCTAAGTAAGATTTTACTGTTAGCCTGCCAGAGTGAAAAAAAGCAAAACCAAAAACAATAACAGTCTGCAAGGAAGCTGTTAGTAGCTAAGTCAAAAGTCCGGAAAAAAGCCAAAATCTCATTATGAAAAGATTTTTCATAGTGTATATTTCCTCAGTATATGGTAAATGTATATTCTCAGATAAATAATATAGCAATGAACAGAAAACCAACTAAAAAATCTGTCTTTTGAAGACAGGTAAATACATACATATATACCCTGAAATCTTGTTTCATGTGCGCAGGTCTGTAAAGAGCATGTGTTCAGACAGATAAGAGGATTTTGAAGCCAACAGATGTGGGAGGGGGAAGAAAAACCTCCCCAAAGATGTTTTTCAGTAGATTGAAATATATTGACATTACTTCATGAATATGCAAACCTTACAGAAGAAAAAAAGCCAAAGTCATAGAACAAGAAAGAAACTTGAGATCTCCCAGTGCATCCCTTGAGCCCAAGACTAGCTTGACTATCCCAGGTCATTCCTGGTAGCAGTCTGCCTGCAAGGCATTAAGAAAAAGTTGATGCTAGAAAGTCCACAGCAGTTCAAGTCAATCCATTCCAGACCCTCCTTTTGTTCCAAAGTTTTACCCAGTACTCACTTTGCCCTCTCAGAATTTAAGCCCCTTGCTTGCTGCTTTATTCAGCACAGAAATGAGAATTGGATTGTTCTTTTTCATCTTTGCAGAGGATGTTAGTACATTAGAAGACTTTTTTCTCTCTCTCTCTCTCTACTCTACAAATCTAATTCTTTCATACTTTCTTTATTGATCAGAGGTCTAGAAAACATGGTCCTTCTTGTTGCCTTTCTTCTAGCTCTATCCACTTGGTTGCCACACTTTTTAAAGTATGGTACTTGAAGTTAAATATAGACATCCAGCTTAGGCTTTATAAATGTCAAGTAGTGTAAAAAGAAAGATTTATCAGTAATATTCTGACAACAGTAGATTACAAATCAAAAATCATCTCCAAGAATCTGGAGACATAGTTGCACTTTTTTATTTAAATTTTAAGATGAATGTAGAAAGTTAGAGTAGTTGGCCTCACTACTTTATAATGAAGAACCTTTTTGGAGGAAAATAAGAAAACAAGAAACAGACACGAAAATACAATGGCTGCTCCACTTGCTGTACAGGTTGATATAAAGTCTACTGGCGTCAGTGCCAGTTTTTCAATAGACTGTGCGATGAAGAAGCACATTTTTTAAATTCATATGGACTCTAATAAGTGATCCACAGCTCCTCCTTCCCAGTACACAGTCCCAGCTCCCAGGCTGTCAAATCCTGCCAGAATGGAGCCATGGCACAACTGAGGATGCAAGGTTACTTTTAGACTCCTATATTAAATGGCTTTACTCCTTTCTGTGTCACTCTCTGACATGAAACAGTTTATGTCCTGACTACTAAGCACTTGCCTTCCTCACCAGGGTGGCTGCAGACAAGCTGCCTTTTGGCGATGGTCTCTGGTCCATGTTATCTCCAAAATAATATCCAAAGCTTGCTTGGAAGAGCGATGTCTGCCCAAGGTCAAAACTGTGCACAGAACTATTATAGCAATTTCCAAGTATAGTCAGGCATGTTTCAATACCTGGAAATGTTCCTAACACTGAGCAGATAAATAAAAGGCGTATTTTGGAGCACAGTGGTTCAGTTGTTCTTCTGGGAAAAAAGCCGTGCTTTCCAGATTGTTAATGTATTTCGTATTATTATTGAATTAAAACACAAACCCTGAAGTAGTCCAGCGATCAGACCCAAAACCTGTCCAGTTTCCATATGACTTTCCCATGAGAGAAGTACTGGGTAAATGAATCAGAAAGGTGTTATTCCCGATGAGAGAGAAAGGGAAGAAAGAATGTAATTTTTAGTAAATCAAGAAGGGAAAAAAAATGGAGATCACAACTTTTATTTGCTTGGTTTCCACTGCTTAATAGAGAGGAAGCTTTTTCTGCACTTGCAGAATTTAAGTTATTTTTCTGCACTGTGAGTTCTCTGAGGTCCAATAAGTGCTTGGCTGTTGCTGACTTCTTATGACAGCTAGACAGCCAGAAGAGGTGAGCTCGGACAGCAGGCTGTTTATCAAAAATTTTTCCTTGATCAGGACACAGAGGCCAGGTCAGGAAGCAAAGAAATGCACTCAGGCTATTCTACAGCCTTTCCCTTCTAGTGAATAGGAACTGAACTGTCTCTGGGTTTATAACCCCAATCACCAGGCATATATCTGGGAATTATTTGCATTTTACGCCCCCAAGCAGTTCTGTTTGTCTTTCATTTGCTGTAAAGTGTATTGTTTGCCTTAGTGTCCTCCTGAAATTTTAATAATACGCATAATTTTGTCGTTTGTTTTTTTTTCTTTTAAGAAAACCTATGAACTCATTTCTAGACTACAGTGTGTCACTGGGGGCTCTACACAGCACCGGGTTGTATAGCCTGGGCCTGGCCCTTGACTGACTAGTGCAGTTCAGAGCTGGGCTAAGCCATAGCCGCTTCTAGGGGTACAGCAGACAGTTGCATTTATGTAGCACCTTTCTTCACACATCACTTTTATCCCCTTTAAACACTACTGTCTCATTTTTATTAAGGATCTGAATGTGCAACGCTGCAGAAGTCCTAGGAGCCTGCAGCCTGAGCTTTGCCAAGCTTTGTATGGACACTAGCTTGGGCTACATATGCCAATCCCTAAGTCCTCTGCATCAAATGCAAAAAATGGCATGATGTGATACAGGAAAAAGGAAGAATGAAACAGCGTGATGATCTTCAGGAACTGGGCCAACTTCCACCATAGTCACAAAGAGCAGGCAGCAGGTCAGAGCCACATAGAATCATAGAATCATAGAATCATAGGTTGGAAAAAACCTCTAAGATCATCAAGCCCAACCGTCCACCCAACACCACCATGCCTACTAAACCATGTCCCAAAGTGCCATATCTGCACATTTTTTGAACACCTCCAGGGATGGGGACTCAACC
>Ga0181612_141406_pt1 | contig 21273 bp, 19 predicted proteins | sample HoacroProtozoa21_FD_119630 | JGI IMG/M metagenome (GOLD analysis project Ga0181612, IMG submission 119630) | Hoatzin crop microbial communities from Cojedes, Venezuel. Combined Assembly of Gp0051906, Gp0051904, Gp0051908
AGACGGCTCTCATCACCGCGCCCGGCGCTTGAAGGAGATTCTGAAAGGTCTGCTGCAATTCCCTCTCGCTCAGGCAGGTCAGGATTGGGTCCTTCAAGTCTGTGCAAATGCTTTTAGCCCCACGGCTTTAAATTATGAAAGGTGACATGTGACCTCTGGTTTGTCTCATGAGACCAGGCACAAGATTTATAAATATTTCAGAAAGCTGGTTCTTGCCCGAAACAAAGGGACTCTGGGCATTTTGCGAGGCTGGATCTGGGGATGGGGAGCGGGAGGACAGCAGAGGGACACAGAAGGGCTGCTGCTCAAGGTGCTGCCCCAGGCTTAGCCAGACCCGGGGTTCACACCTGCCACCTCTGTCACCAATTCTGAACATTTCCCCCTTACACCAGCGTGCAGCCACCTGTGTATTCACCAGCCTTGAGCTCAGGACAGCATTAATGGGAGCAGAGATGGAACCCTCTCTCCTCCTGACTTTGGTCCCAATAGCATTCACATTTTTGTAGGAGCTTTTACAGCACGAAGCATAAAAGATGTGGACAAGTGGCTGGAGAAGCAGCAAAACACAGGGCGGTTCAGAAACCTCCAGCTTGCTCTGCCGGCATGCTTTCCAGAAGCTTTAATTTCCCCATGAAATCCATAAAATGATGCTTTCTCTGTCTCTGTTTTCAAACAGGTATTTGAGCAGTGCAGCCACTGTAATGCTGGATGCGAAGCGCCCCACGCAGATGTGCACACAGGCGCACGGAGGGGACCATTCTTTGTGTACCTTAACATCCCATATTGCTAGGATGATTTCCCTCTTTCACAGCTTGCCTGTTTTATAACAGATTTGATTCAGGAGAAGACAAATTGTCTCACAAAGGAAGGACGACAAATCATCTTGCAGCTCTTAACAGGTTATTTTTTTTCCCCCTTTAAAAAGGAAATTTCCATAACAGAGGCGTCTGTCTTCTTACTAGGGATGTCAAACATCAAATGTTGGGACACGATGATTTCAGCCCATTGGCACTAACCAGGGTCACGTACACCACTCCAGTACCGCCAGCTTCACAACATACAAAAACTGCTTGTTCAAATACCAGCCCTTCTAACTACTACTGTTAAAAGCAATACGGAATACTTAACTGCATCTGCATGAGATGCCCTCTAAGGCCAAGTCAAAGGTTAGGGGGATATAATCCACCAAACAAAACGACACACAAAGGGCAGAACGATGCTAAAGCCACGGTGCCTCGGGACCAACAGCCAAGCCAAGAAGGTTTAGTTTCACAGGAGCACACGTGGTTTTTCCTCGGATCCCAGTAGAGCTCAGGTCTACGGCTCCCGCCCAGGTTCCCGAACGGGCCGGCTCAGGGTGTGCAGCAGGCTACACATCACCTCCCCAAGAGAGTCCACACAGCTCCCTGCAGGACCCAAGAGCGTCCCTGCCACCCCTGGGGGCTATTTCCAAGGCCCCAGAGCCCCGGCGGGCAGCTTCTCCTCCACCCGCAGTCTCATGCCAGAAAAGCCCGTTCTCCCTAAAACGTCAGAGCGCTGCACTCTCCGAGAGATCGCCCTCCCTTTGTTCCCCCAAACAAAGCCAACACAAAGCAGTACAACCTCTCTTCCAGGCTGTCTCTAGACAAACTTCGAACACTTTTTCTCACACCGACACAGTCACCCGAGGTTTGTGCCACGCAGCACGGAAGCCGCTGTTCAGTTGTGCCAGAAAGAAGGGCTTTGCCTCCTTTCAGGGACTTCTGTCGTGGTGAACGCACTGGATTGACAATCGCAGAGCCCAAATTCCTCCGTTAATCTAGTCTCATGGTGTTTTAATATCCAAAGTACAAAGTGAGACAAGTTAAAGGCTGGTATCTCACCAACTTTTAAATTATTATTTTTTTAATATTAAACTCGCATGTCATATAAATAAATTAATCTTTTAATACCAGGATTTCCTACTACGTACGCCCCTCTGCTTGCAGCAAGACACACTGTGACAAAGCAACTGCACTAAGTCCAAGAGTGAGAATGCTGACTGGGAAAACACGCGATGCCCTGGCTGAATCCAAGGGAAACGCTCTAATCCAGACCCCACTGGCAGCTGGATAATCTTTGTCCTAATTCAGCTTCCCAGCAGGCACTGGTCTGCTTGTGCAAGAACAAGAGTGGGCTGGATGCTCTTCTACCAAGCACGACCTGAGGCCAGTGGGACTGTGGGGTCATAGGCTTAATTTCTTGCACTTGGTGGTGGGATTCCAGGCAGTGATTCCTGCTCTGAGCCCAGCTCTGCTGCCTGGCAAGGCTGCACGTCCAAAGTCAAATGCAAAATGTACCACCACAGGTGTGGAGAGACTGTACATATACGGATGTACGTGTATGCAGGCCCCTACACTAGAGCAGGGTGCGCTGGAACTTGACCATATGCTTTAAAAAAGAAAAAAAAAGTAGAGGAACTGCGCCGTGACCAGCCCTACAACGCATGGGCGGTACACAGGAGCAGGAAGAATGGAGCCACAACGCGGACACGCAGCCCCAGCTTGAAGCCCCAGTTGCCCGGGGTTGCTACAAACCAGGGACATGACAGTAAGGTAACATGACCACAGGCAAACACGTTATCTGGCTAAACTAACACCATCAGCTGGTGGTGTGCGATCCATACTGCCCAAAGGCAGGGACCAGTTAGTCACTAACTGGTGACAATCACAACGTTGTGAGGTCTGAGAAGAGCAGGGGAAATTGCCCCACATCCTGGAAAGGATTCTGTGCCTCATGTTGTGGCTGGAACTGCATCTTCTTCCCTCGAATCTGGCTTCTAACAGATGCAAAGTCTTCCTCCATAGTGAAGAACTATTAGCCGAGGTAAAAAGCAACCTATCTAAAAGTCAATATATTCTCCCCCACCTTTACGCGGTTGCAACTCCCTCTTTTGAGTTTCAGCTTGCACTTGAGAACATGTCTCTTTTGTCCTGGCTGACTTTACTGCAGAAAAGCCTCCTTTTGCCTCCTGTTTCTGCACTGGGTGCCATCTTTAATGATGATGTATGGGTGTCCTTTTCCTCAGCAGCGCTGTGGGGAGGGGGTCAAACATGTGACACCGCCAGCATGTGTATCAACAGCAAATTATAAACCGTGTCAATCCAAGTTAATGCAAAGCTGTAATCCTCTTCAACAAGAGATCAAATCAGTGCCATGAGTTATGTTCATTCTGTAATCTGATAAGAAATAGAGTGAGCCTCTAATAAAAGAGTAATGAGAGCCCTTAATGATGCTGTTAAAAGGTAGCGCCAGTTAAAATATTGCTGTTGTTCCAGCTGATTAGATCACTGTTGCATATTTGCACAATCTTGTTTTACCTGTCAGAATAACCTGAGTTGTCTTGGGAGATAAAGGTGCTTGGACCAAACATCTGTGTCCTTAAAGAACGTGTCTCCTGCAAGTTACTGTCCTCCAGAGGTGAAATAATGATGTTCATCAAACTTGGCAGTAATTTGATATTATACCTTTTTTAAAGTGTCTGTGTTTAGTCTCTGTTCCACACGCACACGTACAGTGCAGAGATCTGAAGATCCATATATCAAAGCTGACAGAGAGATATAAAAAAATCAAAGTCCACACACAGCTCTTCCCAGGAACACAGACTTTACCTGACCTTGCCACACCTAGGCTGTTTACAGGATCCACTCGTGCAGATACAGCAACCCTGCACATACTGGAAATGTGCTTACTCGTCTATGGACCCGCAGGCCTTCAGTGGGAATCTCTAGCCTCAGTTTGCCCATACAGAAATATAACTACCTAGCACAGGAGCTTTCTGGGAGTGCACAGATGTCTGATCTCCTAAAACCATGAGGCTGTTCAGAGCTCCACCAGCTGAAGGTGACTGCACAGAGGATCTGGGTTCAGCTCCAGTTCCAGCCCAGACCTGCTGTGTCACCTTTGGCAAGTCACTGCGACTCCCGAGTCACGGATTTTTGGACCCGAATGCCTTTGGAGATATGGGCTATCATTTCCCTGTGCCTCATTTTCCAAAGTGTAAACCACAGAAGACTGGCATCTTCCCAACTCTGTTGCACACGGTGGTACTGAAGGATGATTCTATTAAAGGCTGCACTACGCTAGATACTGGAGCAACGGTCTCAGTGAAGTACCCTAGGTCACGAAGATGGGAAAAGCGTATTTCAAGGGAAGTCCAAGAAGTGGCACCCACATGATGCCACCCTCAAACCCAGGTGAAATCACAACCAGAGAGAGATCAGCCTTGTTCAAATCCTGGGTAATTGCTGCCCAAGACAGCTACCCTCTCTCCTGGACAGCCACCACAGCGCAATTACATTCAAGCTTCTGCCTTCAGGTTCCTTGTCTTAGGGCAGGCCCATTTACATAGCAATGACCTTGGACCGATCAGAAAAACCTTGGCCCAAGAGTACTATAAATGTATCTAAGTCTATAAACATATACCCCAAGACAACCATAAAAATCACTTTCCAGTGTATGTTTTAAAATACTACCAAAGAGGGGTTAAAACAGAGGAGGGCTCCAGGCCACCAGTGTCCCACACATTACAACATAATATATGTGAGCACAAGGTTAAACAGCCATGCCCATGCGTAGGGTGCACGAAAAACTGGCAAGTGGAAGATTAATTGCCTGCACGAACGCTATTATTCCATCCAGCAGCAAGAAGAAGAAAGAAAGTGGCAGTGATGTTGACAAAGGCAGTTATTATACTTGCATGTTTCTTTTCTCAAATTCAGGCTGTAAAACAGTTCTGGAGTGACTGTTCATCCCCTCCCCAAGCAGCGCTCGGGCTGTTTCTCCTCACACGCGTTTGCTCTTTGTTTCCCCAGCCCGCAGCAGTGCAAGCGATAAACTTGACGTGCCAGATCCCTAGAAGTCCTGGGTGTCCCACAGCCGTGACACCACCACACAGGGACCTCCAGGTGAGTGCCAGCAGTTCATCACACTACTTTAAGGTGTCTCTGCACAGCCAGAGTAGTGTAAAATGGCCTAAATGCACAGGAGAATCAGGCCCCAAATGTATTCCTAGGCTGCATTAGCTAATTAAATACACAGAAAACAGCAAGGTATTACAGTGTTACACAGACTCGTGCTCTCAAAAGCACTTACAGCACTCGAAGTCACAGATAACTCCCCTCTGCTGCTGCCCCAGCTACGAAGGGCTTGTGCAGTTCATCACGGGGAGTGAGGACGTGGTACAGCCGAAGCAGAACCAGCATTACACCACCACCTGCACACCCCGGGTTCTACGCCATCCCCCCAAGGCTTCTGCCCATCCACATCTGCACATATGTATTTATTTACTGGCTTTTTCCAGGTATCTACCTGCCACTGTAGCCACTGGTAGAAATTCAGGAGAATGTTCTGCCAGCTCTGGTTCTACAACCCCTTTTTATACACAGCTCACTGACACTTTACAATTTCTCACACTACAACGCAGAGCGCCTCATTGTTCAGATGTGTATTTATTTTGGGGTCATGCCTTTTAAGTGCCTGACCAGGAAAAAAAAAAAAAAAAGGCTCAGAGCATGATCACATCACTGTGAAGTGTATACTTGCATTTTCAATCTAGTAATTCACACTTGCAAACAATAAAATTACCTTCTTCTGTCACAAAGGAAAGCTGTTATCATTGCTGCTTCCCTCTCATGCGTACAGGCCTGGTCCTTTCTTGTAAATTCACCTGCAGTTTAAAGCAGCTGCTGAATACTTCTGGCCTTGTCCGGTACGGCTGTGTGCTGCTACAGAGGTATTATGGCCCATGGCAAGTGCAGGGGCATTTTAAACAGAGATGTGAAGTGACCCCTAGAGAGTGGCTATGATTTAAAAAAAAAAAAAATGACTGATAGCAGCAGATATCTTCATTTTGGGAGAGCTGAACCAAAACACCTACAGAGGTCTGATTTTCAGACACCGGCCACTCCAGTGTTTTGAATATGTTTTATGTCTGGATGCAAACAGAAATGGTGTAAATTAAGGAGCAGAGGAAGGAAGCTAAGCTAAGCAGCGGCCAGGTTTTCAGTGTGCAAAGCACGAATGCCCACCCAAATGTCGAAGGGCTGCTGCAAAGAGGAAGCAAGAATCTGTTCCTAAAGCCCACACTGAACAGGACAAGAAATAACAGGGCTAAATTACAGCAGAGAGAAATTTAAACTCAACATTAGGACTAAACAACACCAAAGCACATCCCGTGGGGAGGAAGGTGCAGAGAAACTGTTTAAGGAGGGCTGCACTGCTGCAATGGGCAAAGGTAAGACATATTCTTTGCATTACAGGCAACCAGCAGGCATTTCGGCAAACAGTGAGGAAAGCTTAAGGCTTCTGTTTGTCTATCTGTCTCCTGTCTGAAACAAAAGCTCTCCTATGTATGTGAAAAAATGAAATGCTACTACTACTATTACTGAACCACTGTTTTTCACAGGCACTTCCCAACAGCAGACCTCTGTTGCACAGAAGGGGAATCAGAGTCACAGCAACACAGAGCGCCCTGCTCAAGGTCATCCACGAAGCCACCGGCAGAACGAGGAACAAGACCTGCCCAGCCTGATTCGGCACTGCCCCATCCACGTCCAGGGTTTGCCTGAAAGCCTGATCTTGGCCGCATGGGATACAGCTGCCCACATGGCATGACCCTCAGGCACGCTCGCTGGTGTGCAAACACATCAACCAGAGTCTCACTCTAGACGGCTAAACCAACATCAGGAGATAAGTGACTAAAGCGCCATTAACAGAAAGCATGGCGGGCCTCCAAAGTGACTAATAAACTTAATGTAAGAAATAAGTTCCCGCAGTCAGATAATCAGCAGCAGCAGCTGCTGCCACACTGCTGCCACCAAAGAATCCGTAAAACATGCAAGCGATGTAATAACCCGCTCAATGTGGAGAGAATCCCCAGGAGACATTTTCAGCAAACCAAATGTCAAACACTCTGTCCCCTACCACAATGACAACCATCTCGACCCAGCATAACGTAGATAGCATCCTATTAGCTGTAACAGCTTCTGAGGGTCAGCCAGACCCTGTGCAGTCTGTGGTGGACTCACGGTGTCTCCCGAGAAGCAACGGGAGAAGGGTTATGAAGATGGCAGCCAGATGAAGCGGAGCGGAGGCCCAGGAAGGCTATTGCGCAGATCGACTCCCTGCCCCAGCCGTTTCGACGCACTGCACTCTCGCACTGACTTGCTGGAGGATTTCGGCTTACAGAATGCATTTTCCATGCAACTTTTGGAACACAAGTGAGTGCGGTGGGCTGCGAAGGAGGAGGCAATGTCATCTCCGGGGACAGCAAACACACTGTAACTCCTAGATCACTGGGATCAGGATCACTATTTTTTTTCCACCTTCCTCCCCTTCACGCATAGCCCAGGCGAGCTGAGCTTGCTTTCATTCTGGGGACAGAGCCGGAGTCTATATGCCTGCCTAACCTGTAGGACAGTGCAGAAGGTATTCTACACAAAAAATGACAGACTCTAACCTCGTTCAAAATTCTCAAAGCATAACTAGTAACCAGTCAACTGGACATAATACTAAGATAGAGAAATACTAGAGTCATGCGTATTATTAATGCATGTGGTGTGAACTGGTTTTTCCTAAACACACACGTCACCTGCTGATTACCCTCAGACAAAAAGCTGTGGGGAACGAGCAGCACACCCCAGAACCATTTCTGCAGGACGGTATGACTTTGCTAGGAACGTGTATCTCTCCTGCCCCATGTGTGATTTGGGGCTATCCCAAACAGCACAGGCACCAGTTCCATACAGGTAAGGAGCTCCTTGACAGCTGGGAAGCACCGATAGCTGCCAGCTCAGGCCCTGCATATCAGAAACAAAAATGCACTTGATTTATTTGGCAGATAAACAAAAGTGTCCATGTCTAATCTCACAGTGCCCAAGCCACTTCTGTCCTTCTCTTCCCGTGATCCAGGTAAGGGGGTGGAAGAACTGACCACCTCATATGGATGGAGGCATAGCTTTCGCCCTGCACTTCCGGCACATTTCTTTTTGTGGTGAGAGGACCTAGACAATATTCAGAAATCAGAGCAGTTTCCTCACTTGAGAAGAAAAGAAAAAAAGAGTGAAGAAACCATGAGAAAGATGCGTGATGAAACAGCACAGGTCTTGTTATGGACACAAAATGCCTTAATGCCAGCTTATTGGAGAGCTCTCATCCAGAAGTCTGCGCAGTACCCTGAAAGGCAACAGTCTAAGAACAGCAGGTATTTGGTTTCCATTTTGCAAACAGACAAACGACATCGCTCTCTCTCACAAAGCACAAACATGTTCCACAACCCAGGGGAAAGATGTTTCTCAAGCCTTCTACATCCATTCACTGGAAAAATTATTCCACCTCCTGCCCACAAAAAGCTCAGCATTTCCAGATTTAGTTTAACAACATAATACTTAATAAATATGTAACTGAAATGTGGGTGTATATGTAGTAAAACTATCTAGTAGCTATGGACAAAACTTCATTGATGTTTTCTTTACTAATGAGCACACTAAAACATTATAGTCTTCCAATAAAATTCTTCACTCTTTAAATAGACATAAACACAAGCAACATTTAGGTCTTGAATGAATCTTGACTGAACTATTCCAGTTATTAACTGGCCCAAGAAAGTGCACACTAAACAGAATTTAAAACAGTTGTCATTTCTGTTCAAAGCCACGTTCTTTGTAAGTTTCCATTACACCTGAAGACATCAGATAACTCAGTTCTCTATTTCCAAAATAATTCCATAAAACTAGAAGATTTCAAAACTGGAGGAGTTTTAAAGCAAGAATCAAAATGTAGGTACCAAGATTTATGAAAATTTCTTGTCTGGTGTCACAGTAATTACAGAGCGAAAGCTCAGCCAGACTGCCTGGACAGATGTGACCAAGACACCCAGGCTATGATGCCAGTGACAAATGGTTAACTGATAAGAAGAAATGGAGGGGGCGACAGACTGAAGAACAGGTCAATATCACGCTGTCATGAAGCCATTTGAGAAACATAATTAATCTATTACTCACCTGGCATCATCATTCATTGTACAGTGGTCAATAGGTGCCATGAAGCTCACCAGCTTGCTATGGACATGATACCTGAATAGCGCAGGAAACAAGCAGGCAGCACGTTAGTAACTATTAATGAGAAGGAAATGGTGCTGCTTGAACACAAACATTAGCAGTCCCTGAAATGCAAAGCACTGGCTTTCCTGGTGGCTGATATCTAATGAGTCACTAGTTGTAGCTGGCAATTCCCCCTCCCTTCCCTCCTCCTCCTGTCTTATAACACGGACAGAAGAATAATCAGATGATACAATGAACTGAATAGCAAGCAAATCCTTTGTTATCACAGCTAGAAAGAGCACATACAGCTTCCACTAATTGTGTGCGAGTACCTAATCAGACTCTGCAACAGACAACCCTGGACAGTCAGAGACAGAGAAACAAGAACTCGTTTCCAGCCTTCGGTTCAGCTGGTGTCTTAATCACCTTCTGGAATTTGTGCCCAAAGAGCCCACTGCAGGCTGCAGAAGCATCAGACCTTCTCAAGCATCCATCTGCTATCACTTTTTCCTTGCTCTGTGGTATCTAGGGCTGTACAGGATAGCAAAATCCCACTCTGCTAGCCATACCCATAGTTGGAAAGTCTCACCCTGAATAATTAAAGACCTGTGCAGAGGAGAGATGGCTCATGTCCAAGGTGATGCAGTGCTGCATCTCACAGCTTCTGATCCACCAAAATATTTCTGCACGCTGTACTGCACCTCCAGATATGGGATCCCCTTCCCGCTTTCCACACTGGGCTAGAAACCTGCAGTAGCTTTTCGAGACTTACACTCAAGGACTTGACATACAAAATTTATCTAGAGTACTGAAAAACCCTGAATGAAAGGTGGCTTTAAACCCTAGTGTCTAAGGGCAGGGGATTCCAAACCGATGGCTTTTGGTGTACACTACCATGCTCCCTACCCAAGTCTGAAATGTTTTATCCAAGCTGCTGCTATTTTTAGAGCTTGACAAATAGCAGGCAAAAGGATTCACAAGCATTTGCCCAGAATCACCTTTCCACTCTGTCACCTCTGCACTCCCTTTTGTTTGCCTACGCAGGAACATTCCCTCAAGGGGATTTTTAGCTCACAAGACTATTTCAGAATGGCTCCTCAGGCACAGCACACGCTCACCCTTACGCAAGGGCTTCTCCGCACAATCGAGTCTTTGTCACTCGTAATGGAAGCAACTGCCCTGGTCTAACGCTGTAACGAAGGCGTCAGGGAACAGACACAGCCGTGCAGGGCGACTGCTGCAACAAACTACAGGTCAACAGCGTGGACTATGAAACAGTTCGCTTATGAGACGTTAACAACTGATGGATTCACACAGAGCAAAGCCTACACAGGGACAGTCTGCCTAGTGGCGAGGGGAATGAGCGATTCTGATAAATTCTCTGACACCAGTTGTTTGTCCAGAACTAATTACTGTCACATTTTTTAAATCAGGACTTTAAAAATCCCGGTCTAGCAGAAACAAAATATTTAATTTCATTCACAGAAAGACATTCCATGTTGTCGCAGCACAGGACCAGAATTCACTGACACGAAAAACGGGTGTGCACACATCACCCCTCCACTTCCACCTCAAGGAAAGGCGTGTCCTAGTGAGGGACGGCAGAGTTCTAGGCACCAGGTTTCCTAAGCTTGACTGCGGAGTTTTAGGATGAGCATACCTCCCCTCTTCGTGCCCCAATTTCCCTGTCTATGAAGGGGACAGGTACTCATGTGAAGCGCAAGCTCAGCTGCTTTTGAAAGCACTTGAAGATCCTCAGACCCTACAATAAACAGCACATTTCATCCAACCACGCGGTAACACTGCAGGTTTAATAAAAAGGAGTAATTACGGAGACAGATGAAACTTAGTATGTGATAGTTCGCTTTCCAGGATCTCAGAGTCCTTCATGAAAACAAATCTAAGCACTGCTGCCGCAGTTCTAGAGAAGGAAACAGAAGAACAGAGGATAAGTGCTCTGCTTGGGGTGATCCTGGGTCTCTCAGTGGAAGAACCAACTATTTAAAAACACCCATTTGGGCTCTGCTGGACTATACTGGAAAGATGATGGAGCTTATCTGCATGTTAATCCTAAACACAATGACATTCTTTTCTTTTATTGATATTTTCCCTGCTGGGTCAGTGCAACTTTTATTTAAAGAAGAAAACAAGGCACCTAAGATCTAAGAGGCAATTGACTTGGCGAGATAGCTGATCTCTCAGGAATGCTGAAGCGCACACAACGAGAGACTTCCCCATTATTCCTGGAGGTTTACGAGTCTGACTCCGTTGTGTGATGTTGTCAGTAGTTTTGACTGAATCATGAATATATCCAATTATATGTGATGCTGACAGAAAAGAATATTGATAGTCAATAATTATAGGCTTTTCAGGCCAACAAAGTAGCTCTTCCCTCTTTTAATAAATTATCTTATGACATCTATCTTAAAAATTGCTATGCCAGGCCTGACCCAGACTGACTCCACTGACTTTCTATCAGATGCCATCTAAACTCACGATTTATAGTTTACTCACAAAAGGACGGTTAATGTTGCAGATTTTTCAGGAAGCAGTGCAGCTTTTCAGCATGCCTCCCTGCCACAAACACCTCCTCCACTACAAATCATGCAGTCATGCTAATCTCAGGGAGACTAATATATCTGCTCTGCAAAGGGGAAAAAAACCCTGTCCTCTCCAGACTGCTTCTCTTTCTACCACGTGGAAGCTTCTTCCACTGGAAACTCAACAGGAGAGATCAACCCAAATTAGTGATCCGGGAGTCAGGATATGAAAGCTTTGAAGCTAAAGAAAGCTGTGATGGGGACTTGCAAAAATAAAGAGAGATTTGACACCAAATTCCAGCTGGCAGCCAGTGGCAAACAGACATCTACCTCACTGAGGCGTTTCTGTACGTCTTCCCCTGGAGCTGCTATTCACGTTTTAGTCAGCTAAATATATATTGCACAAGAGGTGCTACTGGCTTTCACTGGAAATTATGGCCCCAAATCGCTTAGGGACATTTGAACACCTCTCTCCAGTGTTTTCTGAGACCAATGAACATCTGGCGAAGACTGATCTGGGCAATGCCCACAGGCTGCATCTAACCAAGCCCTTGTTCTAGGCTCAAAAACATTAAGATTCCCCAGTGGACGCCCCAGAGCAAGGCATCTTGCCCTAAAAGGCATGAATAAGCCTGCCAATGCACCCCAGAGCCAACCCAGCACGGTCAGACTTTATTCGGCAAAATCCGAACTTCTGTTTGCTTGCAGAAGCTGTCACCCACCGGATTCTCCTTCCTTTACTGGCTTTTCTGTCCACTTTCTTCTTTATTTTGCTGCGTAACTTCTGGATGGCCAGCCACTGCCTGAGGAATGCAAAACGACAGTGACACAGTTTTTAGAACCACTTGGCAAATGAGCCTTAGGTACACCGGGGCCTGAGGCCCTTCCCAGCCCTTCCACCTGTCTCGTTTACACAAGTGATCAGGACCGCAGGAAAACAAGTATGAAACCTGAAGTGCCCATGGTGCGGCTTCACTCCGTGACCACGGCATTTAAACAACGGACATTTCTCCTGGCTCCAGCCACAACGGGACACGCAGACCAGACCTGCGGATCCCGATGAGCAGTCACTGTTGAGCGAGAACATTCCACCCGCAGGGCAACCCACGGAGGCCACAAGCTTGGCTCCATTTTTCATTCTTTCTTGATTATTGAGTATTTTTAAGAATCTTTAGAATTCAAAATACAATCCTTACAAAATATAAATGCTAAAATCTGTAAAAAAAAAGTCTCTACAGGTACAGCGTTTTTTGTTTCAGCCTTGATTACTAGAACGACTTCTGTTTTGCATATAGAAAGCTCGTGACACAATAGCTGGTCTGCTGCGTCCTCAACTGATTCTTTAAGTGAGATGGGTTATGCTAACTTCATGAACAGAGTTACCACGATGCAGCAGATGCTCTGAATTTATTTCCTCCCTCAGTTTTGCAAAATATATTGAAAATTACACGCAAGTATTTCTCCCTACCATCTCTAACTTAAACCCAGCAAATCTAGCAAGAAGCCCTACGTAATGCTCCAACTATTACTACACAAAGCTACAAAAGAAATCAAAGCAATAAACACTTTCAGAACGTGCTGACTGATCCCCAACTGTATTTAGAAGGGAGAGCTCAACTCCTCAAACAGAACTTCATCAAGTCAATAAAGTTTTCAGCAAGGGAAAACTTCTAGTAGTTATAAACATTTTTTTACAAAAACGAGCGTCATCTTACCTGATTTATACAATGAAAACTCGACATCAGGGAAAAAAATCTAGCAAAATCCAATTACTGCAATCTTAATATAATCTTAATTACTGTAATCTATTTTATTGTAAAGTCAGATAAATGTACAATGTAATCACCACTTAAATGTAATTTTGTCTATATCATGTTAAATTATAGTGAATAGCTTTCCATAATATTCCAGACATACACAAAATAAATCTGACACATTGCACTAAAATTTGGGTAATATTTTTCAAGGATAAAAGTTATTTCACCATCACAAAATTTCCTAATGCATTTTCTCCTGCTCCCCATACACACAGCCCACAGTACTTTTTCAGCAGAGCGCCCTACTCCAGCATTTTCAACCTCCCTCTGCTTTTACACTTTCCTAAACCATAGCCCATGGCTATTTAAATGTACACTGTTCATTAAGTGGTATTTGGAAGATTCTTTATTTTCTAACTGTAGAATTAAACAGAGATATAAGCGCTTCCCTGCATGGAATCATATTTCACTTCTGCATGCAGGAAACATTCCCTGATATTGTTTTAATTGTATAGTATCTTCTCTTACAGCAGGGAGAGAGCATACACAGGAACTGCTTTAACAGATCTCACGACAGAGGGTTTGCTCCTCTAAAACAATGACGAAGCAGAGCTCATCGTGAGAAAAGGCCAAATTTCAGCAGCGGGCAGTCACTTTGTCTAGGTCCCCCTTGCTAGGGTCAGTTCAGTCACCCCTCTAAGTATTCCCTCCGTGCTGCATGAACCACTGAGAGTTAGAAATCTCCAAAGTCTGAAACAAGCCTTTTACAACCGGAAAGTATCCTCAGGGGATCACAGACAAACCAGGGCACAGCTTAAAGGCTGGCAAACTCAGAGTCAGTCAATGTGATCCATAATGAAGGAGTATGTTACACAGGATGGCTTTCCTGACTAATGTTCTACTGTTTTATTAATTTGTTATGCAGTCTCTTACATCCAGATGCTTTCTCCAGAGTAATTAAAAATTCTGCCCTCTACAATGACCTGGACTGAAAGCCGACAAGCAGTTTTGCACTTCTGGACTGGTGAAGCTAGTGATGGTACAGACAACTTCCTACTTACCTGCCCATTGCCACCTGGTCATTGGGGTCCCATGAAGTGGTTTTACGTTCTATGAGTTCTCGAAGGAGCTAGAAGAAAGACAACAATTCCATTTAAAAGCACAGTAAAGACATGTTAATGCAAACAGGCTCACAGGTTTCTCAGAAGACTTAAGAAATTAGCTGCCAAGTTCCCAAGGCAACCTGTACACCTTATTTCTTGAAACCTCCTAGAAAAAACCAAGCCAAGAACCAAAGCTTTTTAACATTTCGTCAGCACGAAGGAGTTTCCCAAGGGAAATAGCTGATGGCTCTGACAAGGTCCAAGCAAGGAAGCAAAATCCTATGCTAAAAGTGTAAGTACCTGTAGATCGCCCCCCTCTTCCAAAAAAGTTCCCACAGAATACGCAATTGGAGCATAACACTGCAGGTCACTACAAAGAGTTTGTTTGTAATTTCAGATGGATCCAGGAGTAGTACAGTCTTCCCTTCAATGCATCACGGTTTATTGAGGTGACATGCAGCATCATGTCTTTCATCTGAAGAGAATCTACACGGTTATGCGGAGCCAGAGGGGCACAACTTTGCTGCACCATGGTCCAAGCACCAGAAGCCCCACACAGGCAAAGCAAACTAACGATCTCAGGTCTAAGCAATGGCAAAGGTCTGGAATCCCCGGCTCTGGGACTGTCAGATGGGCCAACCATCTGGTAACTGCTGGTCCCAAGAGCCCAGAGCAAAGTGTGCAGTCCCATGGAGGACAAAAAGGTGACAAGCTTGTGGGGATGTGAGCAGCTGAGCCTGACAGGAGACGGTCGTTTCTCACACGGAGGAGCAGAATGAAGAACTCAGCTTGTATTTCTGAGGTCAGTACTGTTCCTTGGGCTTTGGAAGAATAAAAAAAGGCCTGAATGTTCCCATGGGCAAGAGATGTAAGGCAGGCAGATCTGCAGTAAGAACTCTGTCCACAGGTCTCGCCCCACACTTCAAGTGGGGAGGGCAGGGGGGAACTGAAACACTTCACCAAACAGAAGTCAAGCACTGCTGGGCAGTAACACTTGCCCAGAGGAACAGTACAGCAAAATAATTTTTGTAGCTAGAGCAGGAACGTTCAAGCAGGCTTTTCTATTTCTTTTCACATCCTGAGGGTTGGGTTTTGTCCTTTTTGCTTCCTGCAGCCAAAGAATATTGTGAACAGCCTTTTTGGATACTTGACCAGTGCTATATGTTTATCACCACTCACTGTAAATTGTATATGCTGTGCCTTGGGTATTAGCCAACATATTAACACAAAGAACAGAAATAAACCCTCCAAAACTGAGGTGCACAGGCTGCCTTCCAGATGCCGACATTTCACTGACTAGTGAAGTTACTGCCTCAGCTCAGAAAGGGCCTGAAACAGACCCACCTGGAAACCAGAGAGTCCAGGCAATTCCACAATGCTGGAGAAGAAAGGATGAAAGAACCTCTTCCTCCACCCTATACTTTTGCTCAAGTAGGAGAGCTGGACTGCAGCGGTCAATGGAGGTACAGCAGCAGTGACGGAAAGCAGGGCTTGGGGAGCAGCCATGGCCCTGGCTGTAGTCTTCACCTGGCCCAAGACAGCATGCACAGACAAGGCAAGAGGACAACAAAGAAGCTCCACATCCTCCCTTGCAGCCGGGGATGTATATAAGGAAATACCAGCTCAAGTGAGACGACAGCACAGCTTAGCTATTGACTGCGACTGTGCTCTGAGCAGCCTGCCCTCAGACACCTTCGCGGGCACCAACGCTGCCCACCGCGTGCAGCTGACACCCAAAAGCTGTCCCGGGTACAGCACGATGGGAGAAACTCGCTGGCTCCCATAGTTTCTGATCACTTCAGTACACTGCTGGAGAGAGGGAGGGAAAAGGTGTGCACCCCACAAAGAAAAATGCCATAGAGGTAGATGAGTATCATTTTATGACCCTTTTTTATTTTCAGATAAGAGACACTCCAGAAACAGAGATAATCTTTATGCTTGTCCACTTCTTTCCTCTCCTTCAAGGCATACATCATATTACAAAAAATAAAAAACAGTGATTTGAGCATAATTAAAAACCTGCCATGACTTTTTTTCTATTTGCCTATTTTTGGAGATTATTACTGCAGCAATTACATTTAGAAACTCCAGGAAGAAAGGCCACTGGTTTATTATCACTAGAAAACAGCAAGCTACTTCTCTGCCCTGCTTATCTGATTGATTCTCCACATCTTTCTGGCACACAATCTATCAGTTTATCTCTCCCACTTCATCACAGTCACTTCTGGCAGCTAAATACAAGATCCAAATCCAGTGTTACACAGACATACGACACAGTAAACCTATGTAACACCGCCACTCTGTAAACAGCTGCCCTTAAGGCTAAGCAGAAATGGGATCTTGGTTTCTAGTCAATATTCTGTCAAAAGCAAGGTGGGAGGGAGGGTTTTAACAGCAGCGAGAAATGGTGCAGCAAGGTTTTAGTGGTTTGTTCCTGTACCGGCAATAAGGTGTGTTTACTATCTCCTCTTATCTTGCTTCCTTGGCACGATGCACAGAAAAAACTGCTGAGTAGTCATGGCAGAGGCTACGGCACAAGAAGACAATAAAGCACAGACGTCCTACACGAGAACTAAGCTGCAAGGCATTTTCAGCAGGACTTGCTCTTGCTGCTGGCCCACCAAAGCCAGTAGACTAAGGAGTGCCACCAAGGTCTCACAGCTATGTCCCCACTGGTTAGAAAGAGATGCATTTTTGGGGCAGGTTCCTAATGCTGCACCTGGGAAGCGAGCAGGATCTCGTCGGACAGGATCACACTCCTTTTGGCAAGGCAGCATTCCCCGTGACAGCTGCGAAGGGCACGGAGTTGAACCGTGTGCCACTTCGCACGGCGACAGCAGGGATCCCATTATTTGCTGGGGGGCACGTCCTCTCCTCCGTGTACAGAGGATCCTCTCACCAGCCTTAGCAGGGAAAAGCTCAGTGCAGCAGTAGGAGACTAAACCCTGCACACAGTCGTCCCCTCTGCACTAACCAGGCCACCAGCCGACCAGCCGTTAGCTGAGGCAGAGGCGGTTTTGCTGACCTTGGGGCTGACAGTGAAATGTTCTTCCAGTGCAGCGTCAACTGCAGGACTGGGGACACTGCTGGGGAGAGGAGAGGGAGACAAAAAGCTGAGGGGGAAGTAAAAAAAGAGCAGGGACAAGAGGGAAATCAGGAAATAGAAATAAAAGCTGCGAAGCATCTTATTACATCTAAATAGTGTACGTCTTAAAGCTAAAGTTATAAATCATGCTAACAATGGTTACTAAAATAAAAGTGGATGTAGCCAGAGGCTACCACTGAAAAAGTCAGTCTAGACCTGCCTCGCTGCCTTTGGTCTTTAAGGATTTGATTAGTTTTTCCGCTTTCTAGTTCAGAGTCTTGCATTCAGCCCATGCTCCAAAGTCAACTTGGGCTCAGGATACAGAATGAATGATAAATTCATTTACTGAATAAAGAAACACTGTTTTCACAGCACAAGACTTAAAACACTTCCGAAGCTGTAATATTTCATTAAGCTTGGTGATTCTGGTTAAAATTTATTAGTCAAAACAGAAAACTCTCATCAGACCCCATATATTCCATTAGGAGTGATATATGGTGTCTCCCAATGTCTAATTATTAACTAGGAAGTGTAAGTAAATCACTATCAGCCTTAAGCCCTGATGTGTGAAGACAGAGTTTGAGTTAGGCAATTTCAGCATCAAAAGGCTTTGATTTGAAACATATCCTTTTTCGCTTTCCCTCCTTCACCTCTTCACATCTTCCCCGAACTTCAAAACCCCAAGCTCAGTCTCCCATGCAAGCAAGCACAACTGCCCGCCTGCAACGAAGTGCAACCACGTCCAGCAGCCTGCAGCTCAGCAACCAACTCCCAGCTGCTCCTACCTAGCGAAAGCTGAAGCCGGGAGGACAAACTACGTGAAAAGTGGACAATGGGCAACAGTAAGCAGAAGAAAGTTGTTAATGCCAGTTTTATTTGTCGTTGGAATGAAGAGGCGATGCTTGCCACAAGAGCTCCTGCACGCGGGTGTTTCTGAACTCAACAAAGCTTCATGTCACAAGTCAAGACGCATTCGGGAACGCTGTTAAAATCAACCCAATCAGACTCCTGAGTCAAAACCAAGGACTACCAAGCACAGGAGTAAAGAGAAGCACACAGATGTTGCCTGGTCTGCCAAGGCCCACAAGCCGTGTTCGCGGAGGGCTGGGAGCAGATGGGAACTGACTCCCCTTCCTGTGTCCTGAGCACGCCAGAGAGCTTAACATCTGCAACTGCTAACGAAGAGCAAGGCAGCGTTCGTGCAGATGTCCCAAGGCACGAGCTTCAAAAGCGGTTAGTATTCACCTGCCTTTGCTGACACCAAAGCCATTGTTAAAATTTACACTGAAGTCAATGAGGTGTGCTTTCTAAAGAATTCACCTTAAAAGGACTCTCTCTCCACACTACTCAGAGAGACGCACGCAAAGTGCATCGTACGAACTTCGAGGGATTTAGAAATGCCATCAGGGTGTTGTTCAAGGGTAACAGAGATTCATTTCTCATTTTAGAGGTCAATTTTCATTTTAGAGGTTAGGTCTCATTTTCATGCACTATCTATCCGTGTTTCTAACACTACAGTTGCTGACCTTTCCGATTTGCAGACCCCTAAGAATTTCCAGTTGAGACAAAGAGTTAAGTACAGCTGAAATCAGCCTTGGGACAAAAGGCTCACTTTTCTCAGCCCTCACAGACCTCGCAAAAGCTGATCTATAGCATATCACAGGAAACAGTTTAGTTTACAAAGCTTAGAAATATAATCGGAAAGAAAGACACACTTCTGAGGTTATTAAAATCTTCAGAAAAGCTAGTAAAGGCACAGGTCATTTCTGCTACGGTGCATCAAAGCCACCTACTCTGTCTTGCAAGCGGCACGGCTGCCTTGGAACTCAGCAAGACAGGTAGGCGAGGAGGTGAGGCGCAGCTGTACGGGGGAGCCAGCTGTGCTGGCTGCTGCGGGGGGAGCCGGAGCAGTCCCGCTGGGCGCCCTGCGCCAACAGTCCCGTCAAACAAGGGGCCGACGACGTTCATTTTAAAACAGAAGAACGGGAAGGCAGAACGTCGTACCGCTTCTGCTATCTCAGTCATTTGCTGAGAGCAACAGAAGCAGATTCAACTAGCTGTGGATTCTGAAACAACAGGAGCAATGTGAGAAACCCAGGCGGCAGGCTTACCGGCAGCTGCTTACCTTCACCAGAACACTCTGTCACTCCTTGTGCTAGAGCAATACTCACTTTGCTATTGAAGAACTCTAAAAAATTTGCACATTGCTTATGCAGACTTTTCCAGCTAAATGTGTATTTGTTACTAGAGGCAGCAAACAAACGATCTGTGTGGTGTGAAGGTCTACTAACGGCGCTCCGCTATCTTTTAACACAGAATCCTTTCAAAAGCTCAGGCAAATCACCTTCATCCTGCCTCACACAGCTGCAGCATCACATGCCACACTGAAAAAATGTGGTGGTGTTAAGTTATCCTGCAACAGTTCAAAACCCAGTTATTTTTTAACAAAATCACAGCAGGAAAAAAGCAGAGAGAAGCTAAGTACAACTTGTCAAGCCCAAGTAAAGAAGTCAGACTACAAACACCAAACACTTTTCTCCTCTTTCCTGGTAAAAATGCAAACTCACTCCACTACAGAACAAGTTGACAAAGCTACATTTTATCAATGTAGTTTCAATACTTTCTAATTTAATTTTTTTCTCCTTTAGTCTTTGGAGATACGTGGTAAATCACATTAATTTTTCCTTCTTTTTCATATTTATACACCATACAATTATTTAAAACAGCATAAATTATGAAGAGGTTGCTTCTAGTCAAGGGGTCTTTCAGCATACATCTCACACTGCATTCTGCCCGGATGCAGAAGCAAGCTGTTTCTTTTCCTCTTCCAACCTCCCACACAGCAGTAGCGTAACACCGTCCAGATTTCTAGCAACACCAGAGAAAATTTTGACTGCAGCTCTAATATTATTTTTTAATCCCCTTGAAACACTTGCTTAAAACTTGATTTTCTGCAATCAATTTATAATGGAAAAACCTGAACTGCAAGATGAAATCACTGGACAGTCTCTTTTTAAAAAACATTTTATTAAAATTCAGTTTTGTATAAAATAGTCATTGACTTGCGTATTTTCTAATAACCCATTAACAGAAGTTTCAAATCAAGCTTTAAAACGTGTTATTAACCATCTACCCAGCCATTTGAAAGATACATGCCTGTGATAAGAGTATTGTATTGCCATTAACCTGTGGGATGGTTCGAGACATCTCTTCTTCACACAAAACTCTAAATGCATCTAATTAAAGCCACGAGATCAGCTGTCCATATTAATCACTCACCAGTTTAATTAAGGTAAACCAGCTTGTCAGAAAGCCAGTCTTCTCTCTATTCTTCACCATTATCGACTTTTAATAGTTCACTGGATTAGTAATTACTTGTTTATGGCCTTATCAAATACCTGGGAGAGAAAACCACAGGATGTGCCCAGGAACTGCTTTAGGCCAGCTCTGGCTTGGGACACAAGCGGAAATCTACCCCATCAGATAAAGTTTTCTAAAAAGCCCTACAAAGTGATTTAGACACAAGTACAACCCAGCAGAGAAACACACTGAGCTACAAGTATCTTAACAAGAGATTCAGACCTGGAAGCTCATTTTGTGGTTACTCCGATTAACGCAGGCGTTTTGAACACTAAGCTAGGGAAAAGGAAGCTGGTGAGATCTCTTGCTCACTTGTAAAAGCCGCATCTGTCAGAGTGCGCACGAGTGGGCAGGCACGTACAGTGCCTC
>Ga0181612_118175_pt1 | contig 21271 bp, 20 predicted proteins | sample HoacroProtozoa21_FD_119630 | JGI IMG/M metagenome (GOLD analysis project Ga0181612, IMG submission 119630) | Hoatzin crop microbial communities from Cojedes, Venezuel. Combined Assembly of Gp0051906, Gp0051904, Gp0051908
GCCGATCTTGACAAAGTTGTGGACGAGATAAATAATAGACCTAGAAAGCGATTAGGCTGGAAGAGCCCGCAGGAAAAAATGTGGCAAAACGCCGCACTTATTCCTCGCAAAAAAACTTGCACTAAGAACTAGAATCTAGCTCTTATATAATCCAAGATGCTTACGATTGTCGTAAATAAAGGTTGGAATTCCCTTTGGATGGATTTCATTTTCGACGATATCCCGGTTTTTTTGATAATTTTCTTGGACTTCATCAGAGGTAATTGCTTTTTGGACGGATTTTATATCATCCTTTTTTATTCCCCACTCTTTTAGCCAGGAAATTAGCTCATCCTCGATCTGAGTCGAATCAAGCGTTGAAAGATAACTTTGATAAATTATATGATCATCGTTATATTCGGTATAAATACGATTGACGATTTTTTGACCATAATCATAATTTCCGGCGACTTGATTGGCGGCGAGAATAAATCTAGTAATATAAGAGGAGTTTTGGAATTTATCTGATCCATCTGGAAGGCTAATCGGATACATGACAAAAATCACTTGATGGTTGGCGAGAAAGTCTTCGTCAGCAAGAATATTTTTGTAAGATTGCATGCAGACGGAGCAACCTGGATCGATTAACTCCACAGCGAGATTATCGCTTGATTCGCCAATAACAAATGACGGCGTAAAATCATAAGTACTAACATCCCAATCTTTGAGACGATCTGGGATATTTGAGAAAATTTCACCCCATTCTTCAAACCAGCGACCGATATGCCCAATGACAGTGGTTGGCTCTTCTTCATCGATCGAACAGGATTCAGCGCCAAGTGCACAAGAAGATGGTTGAGAGACATTACAAGTGCCAAAAACCCAGAGAGCAGTTCCAGCCTTAACAGCTTCCACTAGCGACCAAACCGTGATAACCACTACTAAAATTGAAGCAACTTCAATAGTAATTGAAAGAGGTTTAACTAGTTTTGGCTTTTTGATAACTACTTTTTTCAAAAGTAAAGTTTTGACATCTTCGGAAAAATTAGTATCGCACTTTTTGAGGCGAACGCGACGAGAAAAACAATGCCAAGATTTTTTGAGAACTTGAAGATATTTTTTGCCAAGCTCACGATTAAAAATACTCAAAAAAGCTACAATTACACCGACCAAAATAAGGACAATAAACGCCGCAATGCAAACCATTAAAATTTCTCCAAACACTTAATAACTTTTTTGATATCGGATGGTCGAGTATGATAGCCTAAGGAAAAACGGACGAGCGGTGGGAGATGTAAGACATGGTCAAGATAATAATGGACACAGAAATAGCCAGTGCGAGCCATAATTCCCTGATCTGCGAGAGCAGCGCCAAGTAAATGTGAATCAATCCCATCAATGTAAAAACTCATGGTAGTGGCTGGATCGTGATTGATGAGGTGGATTTTTTCATGCGACGATAATGCATTAAAAAGCTCTGTTGCATAATTGTCGAGATTTTGATGGTCTTTTTTTGACCGATCCTCAAGCCAATCGATTGCCGCGCCAAGAGCAATGATTTCACCCCAAGCTTGCAAGCCAGCCTCAAATTTAGTATACGCATGCTCTGGGTTATCCGAAGAAAGTAGAAATTTGTTCGCGTCAACATCATCGACCATACCGCCACCGAGGAAAGAAGTTTTAATTAGTGGCAAAAGTGAGCGTTTCATAATAATGCCACCGAGTGAAGCAGAGTACATCTTATGTGCTGAAAAACAAATTACATCAGCGTCGGTTTTTTCAACTAAAGCAGAGTTATGCGCAAGAGCCTGGGCACAGTCAAGAATAATGATTCCCTTTGATTTGTGGACTTTTTTGACGACATCTTTTAAATTTATCAATTGGCGACCATCAATGTTTGAAGTAGTGTTAACAATGACGATTGCACGATCAAATGAATCATCTAACGGTAATGAACCATCTTCATTGCGAGAGATAATTTTTCGAGGAAGTCCAGATCGTTCCGCTAGTGACATACTTGACAAAAACGGTGAATTATGTTCTATATCAGATGTGATAATCTGTTTAAAATCCCTCGTGTCGAGCTGAGATAAAACTAAGTTTAGCGCGTAAGTTGTATTTAAAGTGAAAGAAACAAAATAATCGCGATTTTTTAACTTCAGATATTTCAAAACTTTTTTGCGGGTAGCATCAACTTTTGCGTCAGTTTTTACGCCCCAAGGATATTTTACACGTTCACCACAAGAGTTATGAGTGATATAATATTCATTTAACGCATCAATTACAGGCTGAGGTCGAAGCGATTGACAGGCTGAATCTAGATAAACATCATTTTCCGAAAGATACGAGAAATCGTCCATTACTCTCCTTCTTCCCCATAGAGATCCAAGCCTAAAATTTTAGCGGCAGCTTTGAGAGTAGCGATTGCCTTTTCGTTGCTCTCCTTAGTAACGGGGTTAATTGATATTTCTAGTTCGTTGATTGCACAAATAAATAAATTTGTGGTCTCTGGAAAACTTAAGTCGACAACCTCTAGAGAGCGACTCTTCCCTGGTTCTTGACGTAATGCACCTTTTCTAACCATATTTTTGACATGCTCAGAGACGGTAGAAATAGACAGTCCCGTATAGCTAGCAATATTACGGATAGATGGAGCACCGGAATTCTCCAGTGTATAGACCTTTATATAGTCATAAATCTTTTTTTGTGACGGTGTTAACTTAAAACCCATACTTATATTATACCACAGATCACTTGTATGGTATAATATTATTAAAATGGTTATGAATGGAAGATCAATTGATGGATTAAGTCCACGGAAGAAAACGGAGGTAACTCGACCAACGGTTGGTAGAGTAAGTCCTATGGCTATGCCTTCGCGACAGGCTGTGCCGAAAATCCAGAAAAAACGTCGAGTTGTCTCCTATTCTAACGAACCAATGATGAAAACTTCACGAAGTGCGGCCGGGTTACAAAACACAACATCTAGACGACCTGGGGCGACTTATTCTCGGCATCAAGTCGAACAGATGAATCGGACGACCGGCAGATTGGCTAGTACGAGAGATGAAACTATCGAAAAAAAGATAGCTTTGCATCGTGAGGCGACGGCGGACTTTTTGAGACCGGTAGAAAGTTTTGATATTGAAGAGCGCCCACGATTGAAGCCGAAAACTCAGAAAATTATCAAAGAAGAACCAAAACAAAGTTTTTGGTCAAAGATTTTTAAGAAAAAGCATAAAAGTAGGCGAAAAATCCCTGTGATTATTGGTTTAGCGTTCGTTATCTTGATTGGAGTAATATTAGTGAAGGGACAGGGTTGGATCGCTAACATTACTAGTGGCGAATCTTCGGTTTTTGATCTGATTGGCGCGGCGTTTAATGATGGAACTGAATTGAAAGAAGGTATGAATGGGCGAACAAATGCACTGATTTTTGGAACTTCCGGGTATGAGATGTCTGGATCGGATCACGATGGTGCACAATTAACTGATTCAATTATGTTGCTTTCGTTTGATCAAGAGACCAAAGATTTGGCGATGGTAAGTTTCCCTAGGGATTTGTATTGGGGTAATACCTGTACGAGTACTGGGAAAATTAATGAGTTGTATTGGTGTGCAAATCAGAATGAGGATAATGAAGTGGCAGGCGCGGAAGCGTTAAAGAGTGCGATTGAGGAAATATCTGGGGTGGATATTCAATATTATGCGCATGTAGACTGGGGAGCGTTGGTACAAATTGTGGATGCAGTTGGTGGAATTACGGTGACTTTAGATGAAAGTATTGCGGATGAATGGACAAACACTTACATTAATGCTGGTGAGGCAGTTACACTGAACGGTGAGCAAGCGTTAGGGTTGGCGAGAGCGCGTCATGGTACGGAACAAGGCGATTTTACGCGTGGTAATAGCCAACAAAAAATCTTGATGGCACTACAAGAAAAAGTTGTGCAAAATGGAATTAGCGTGGTGGAGGCGTTAAATTTGGTTAATGTTTTGGGTGATAACTTGCGAACTGACATGCAAGTTGACGAAATGAGGCGAGTTTTTAAGTTAGCGAATGAGATGGATCTTTCGAACATGCGACAAATTCCATTAACGGCGATTGAGGGGCGGGCGGATTATGTAACTTCGACTGAGATAAATAGTATTTCATATGTGATTCCAACGGCCGGGATTAATAATTACGAAGATATCAAAAAGTATCTCACGAAGTCGTTCTCTAGTGATCCAGCAATCCGCGAAGAGGCGAACATTATGGTTTTGAATGGATCTGGCGTTGAGGGCGCAGCGTCTAACGAACAGAGCGTATTAGAGAGTCTTGGTTATAATGTAGGCTCGATTGGAAACGCGCCGGACGGCGAATATCCGTCACAATATTATTTATATGATATAACTGGCACAAAATCTGCAACTAAATTGGCGTTGGAAGAAAAATATGACGTGACAGCTCAAAGCGGAGAAATAATCCCCGAAGGGATTATTACTGATGGTTATGATTTTGTGATTATCCTAGGCAATACTGATAACGGTGAAGTTATCATAGATATTGAAAACACTGAAAATTAGATTTTTTCGATGATTAGTTTGCGCTCTTTACGCTCACCTTCGGAATGAGTTTTGATGTCTGAATAATCTTGAGCAAGTTTATGAACGACGCGGCGATCGGCTGGATTAAGATTAAGAACTTTTGGTTGACCAGTGCGACGAACCTCATCGATCCATTCTTCAGCGCGTTTGGCGACGCGTTCAGCGCGTTTGTGGCGATATTCCGCGACATCGATAGAAACACGAGTTGTTTCGGCGCCACGTGAAGACAAAGCCTGAGAAACGACGTGTTGCAATGCACGTAAATTATCAGCATTGCGACCGATTAAAATCGAATTCAAAGAAGTTGATGGAACTGAAAGTTGGATAACTTCATCCTCAATTGTTGAATCAACTGCAACATTAATCCCGAAGAATGACAATAAATCTTCTAGATATTTTGTAGCAAATCTAATAGCTTCTTCTGTGTTCATTATTTACTCCTTTTCTTATTAGTCGGGCTCTTACCCGATTTATTTTCGCTCGACCGTTTCTTGTCGTCGCGAGCGGTTATGCGAGTAATTTTTGTGCCGGTTTTTTTGTTTTCAATGATTTCTGCTTCTTTAATAGTTTTGAGCTCTTTTAGAACTGCCTTATCAGCGGAGACTTCCATCTCCTCGCTAGATTTATTTAAAACGTAGCGTTGTTGAGCAACTGTGATTAAGTTTGTAATCATGTAATAGAAAACAAGTGCGCCTGGCAAGTTAAACATAATAATAAACATCATAACCGGCATCATGTAAGACATTTGTTTACTAGCCATAGCGTTAAGATCAGCTTGGTCTGGATCAATTCCCTGTTCCGCCTCTTTCATCATCTGGCGGAAAGTTTTACTCTTGGACTTTTTCGGCATAGTTTGTTTAGCGGACCAGAATTGAATGAAGGCTGCCACTAGCGCAAATAGTAAGGTTGCGACGACACTGGCGCTGAATTCTTGCCGGAGAATATCTGAAGCTTTAGCATCGAGATTGATAATACCAAAAAGTTGTGGATGGAAATCATATTCAGCATTATCATTATTCTCTTTTTCAGCAAGATATTCGGTTTGTTTATCGATAATTACTTCAATGCGTTCAAGATTCTGAACAGGGGCATAAGCACGTAAATTAACATTATCAACCGCGGTTGGAAGAACCATAACGCGGATCGCAGTATAAAGCGCAATGAAGATAGGTAGTTGAATTAAAATTGTTAAAAATGAACGAAATGGTTTAATATTATTGCGTTTATAGAGATCCATCATCTGGAGAGATTCCATTTGACGGTTTCCGTTACAACGCTTTTTAATCTCAGCGAGTTCTGGCTGGATTTTGCGCATTAATTTAGTCTGATGAAGCTGACGCTTGACAAGCGGCCACATGCAGATTTTCACGATGATAGTAAATAAAATAATCGCGATACCAAAGTCGCCAACTAAATTATAGATAACAAATAAAATATTAACAATTGGTCTGACAATAATAAAATCAATTAAACTAAACATATTAGAGCTATTATATCATAGTTTTTGCACTTTGGCGAATAAGATCTGCAATCATGCGCTCAACTTCCGTAAACGGACAATCCATCAGGTCCTTAGAATAGACAATAAAAATATAATCACGCTTAGCGTCAAAACTATGAGATTTTTTATAGAGTCGAATTGCTTCATAAATACGGCGACGAATGCGGTTGCGACCAACGGCAGATTTTTCGACTTTTTTGGAAACAACTACAGAAAAGCGTTGAAAACCACGAGTATTTTCACAATAGACTAATGCCATCTTTCCCTGTCGAATAGTTTGACCATGTTTATAAACATACCGAACTCCGCCACGTGAATGAAATCTGAATTTACTATTTAGCATAAAATAATTATAACATATTTAGGCGATGAAGTTCTTGATAATTTCCGCGAGCTGAAATTTTACCGCCATCAAGAATGATAATCTCATCAGCGAGGCGTAAAAGATCGAGATTTTGAGTAGTCATCAAAATAGTGTGATCAGTCTTGAGTTTTTTGATGATTTTTTCAACATCTTTTGTGTCTTTATCATCCAAAACTGCAGTTGCTTCATCGAAAAGTAAAACTTCTGAACGGCTAAGTAGCATACGTGCGAGGGCAAGTTGTTGTTTTTGACCGGCGGAAAGATTAATTGCGTCGCCGACTAATACCGTATCATATTGTTTTGGCATGCGCATAATATCATTATGAATGCCGGCAAGTTTACAGGCTTGGATTTGTTCTTCTTCGTTATCATCAATTAAATTAAGATTTTCACGAATTGTCATGTCGAAGATAAAAGGTTTTTCATTTACGATTGAAACGTTTGATGCAAAAACTTCTTTAGTGTAGTCATTAATATTAACGTCGTCGAGTAAAATTTTACCGCGTGATGGTTTATAAAGGCGGAGTAAAAGTCGAAATACGGTTGATTTACCGGCGCCAGAATCTCCTACAAAAATTGTAAATGTATTTGGTTCAAGCGTAAAACTAAGATCTTTGATAAATGATTTTTTATTATAGGTAAAATTCACATTGCGGAATTCGATTTTTCCAGAAATTTGATCAGTGTCGTTTTTGCCAAATTTGATCATGTGTGGAGTTTTGTAATTAAACAAATTATAAAGTCGCTCAACCGAAACGGAACAGCGTGAAAATTCATAAATATTATTCATGATTTTGTCGAAGTTGTTAACGATTGTCTCATAATAACCAATAATGAGAACTAATGTGGCGATGGAAGTTATTCCAGAAAGGATTTGCGCGGCGATAATCGAATAAATAATAAAACGACCAAAAACAAAGAGTACTGGAATAACATTATTGGCAATATTTTGGTGTAAATTACGTTTGAAAAAGGCGCGATCCCAGAGTGATAAATCATGATCTAAATATTCGTGTAAATCTGGCTTAAGATTGAACGAGTGAACTTCTTGATGACCTTCAATGATTTGGTTATAAAGTGTGCTGATTTTTTCCTGATGATTACGAACGTTCATGTCGTGATTATTGCGTTTTTGCATATGAAAAGTGAAAAGTGCCATAATGATAAGCGAAATAGTAATGATGAAAAATCCAACTTGTAAATTTACGATTGTAATGACAATGAAAATAGCTATAATACCAAGTGTATACGAAATAATTTCAGCAAAATAATTGGTGACGTTCATCAACTTTGTGACATCAGCAAATGACGAATTAATTACTGCAGCAACGGAAATATTATCGGTGAATTTTTCATCAAAATTGGCGATTTTGCGCATAATTTTACGTTGCAAATTATCGTGAATTTGGACAGAAGTGTGAAAGAAAATCCAATATTTATAATGATGTAAAATAATGTAAGCTACCGCGATCATGAAAAACAAAAATACATTTATGTAGGCGAGATGAAAATCGCCATTGTCAACGGAATTAATAATACGTGAAGCCATAAATGGAATGAAAAACATAGCGATTATGCTAAAAAGATTAGCAAGTAATTGGCGGACAAAATATTTTTTAGGTACAACTTCAAGTTTTAGAAAACGTTTGATGATGCGAAAATAATAATTAAACATCAGTTCCCTCCTGTTTTTCTTCTATAGCGGTTTGTATATCACGATAAATTTTACTGCGTTTCAATAATTTTTCATGTGTACCAATATCGGAAATTTTACCTTTATTGAGAACGACAATACGATCGGCTGCCATCATCAATTCTGGGCGCTTAGTAATCATAATAACTGTATGTTTTTCTTTGAGACGCTTAATAACTTTTGGTAAACTTTTGGCCGAGGTTACATCAAGCGAAGTAGTAACATCATCAAAAAGTAAAATTTCAGCATCAGTTAAGATAGTGCGAGCGATGGAAATAAGCTGTTTGTGACCGTTGGAAATATTGTTGGCATTTTCGTGTAAAATAGTATTATAACCTTGCGGAAGAGTTTCAATAAAACTATGGACGCCAACAATTTTACAAGCTTCAATTTGATGTTTAATGTCGGTATCTACAAAATCGAGATTTTTACGAATGGAGGCGTCAAAAATAAATGGCGTTTGATTAGCGATGGCGACATTTGAGGTGTAGACCGTGCGAGAAAAACGATCAATATTGATACCATCGAGTAAAATTTTACCGTGAGTAGGTTTGATTAGTCTGAGAATTAAATTGAAGATGGAAGTTTTACCAGAACCAGGATAACCGACAATAGCGACAAATTCGTGTGGTTTAATCTTGAGATTAATATCCTTGAGAATCGTTTGACGGTCGAGCGTAAGTGAAATATTTTTTAACTCGAGATTTCCATCGACGATATCTTGATTAAGCTTGCCAAAGTGAATTTTTTGTTGCTTAGCGCGATAGCTAAGAATGCGGTTGACTCGGCTAACTGCAACCGATGTAAAACGAATATCGGCGGTGGAATTAATGAAATTTTGGATATATGTAACAAGTTGTGTGTGATAACCGATGATTAAGACTAAAATATCAACCGTGAGATTGCCATTGAAAATAAAATAAATAATAGTAATATATAAAATGACGCGAAAAATATAATCTAAGATGTCGACATCAACATTACGAATGGTATAATAACGCATTTCTTGACGATAAGCGGTTTTATGGCGACGTTCGATGTTAAAAAGTTTGGTATTGAATTTTGGTAAAATATTAAAAATTTTTACTTCAGAAAGTCCAGAGACAACCTGACTAAGTAATCCACTAAATTTATCGTTTTCGCCAAGAGTTTTCCACCAAAAATTATTATATTTTTTGTCGGCGTAATTTTTAACCAAAAAATACAAAAAGACAAATAAAATCATTAAAAGAGCGCAAAATGGATTACTGAAAGAAACGATAGAGATAACTGTAATGATTTGGAATGGAATGGTGATGATTTCAGAGAGATCGTCACTGATTTTACTGGTATCGATAATGTCATTATTGATAATATTCATCATGGCGCCCTTATTAATCTTTTCAGCGAGATGTGAATCAAGGCCAATTAACTTGTTGAAAACTTTATTATGGAGGGTTTTATAGATATAACTGGTGTTATAACTGGAAACTTGATAATTAAGAAATTTAAAAAATTGACCGAGGCAACCAGCGATAAAATAAAGAACTATATAGAAATAAGTTTGATCAATCGAATCAGCGAGTAGAGATTTTATAATTAATGCCGCAATAAATGGCAATAAAATAACGAAAAATTTAAAAGCTATCGATGTAAAAATCGCCGCAGCAAACAGCGGTTTTGAGAGATTAATTAGCGAGAAATACTCTTTGATGTATTTTTTATATTCGTTATACATAACCTTTATGCTATTATAACATAAAAAATATCGCCTGGCGGCGATATTTTAGGCTGATAAGCGAGCGCGCCCCTTAATACGGCGACGAGCAAGAACCTTACGGCCGTTTTTAGTAGCATTACGCTTCATAAAACCATGCTCTACTTTGCGCTGACGCTTGTGTGGTTGATATGTACGTTTTGGCATAATTAGTTCCCTAATAGTTTTAAATTATAAATTACTTGTCTTAGTATATCACATTTCTCCACAAAAGTCCATGAGTTTTCCACATTTTAACAAGATCAGCTAAAAAGTTGTGGAAAAGTTCACCCCTGTTATATAAAAAAATAATTATGCCATGAAAAAAATTGAGTTAAAAGTTGTGGAAAAGTTTTGGGGAATTTGTTATAATGGTAAGTAATAAAAGAAGGTAAAGGTGGTTTAAGGAGGTATAGTTGTGTTTGACGTGTGGAAAAATGTTCTAGCTGAGGTAGAGCGTGAAATTTCACATGAAGCTTACACGACTTGGTTTGATGGTGCTAAATTACTGGAAATCTCTGATAATATTGTAAAAGTTGAAGTTCCAAATGCTTTTAAACAGCGACAATTACAGGTTCGATATGGGAAAAATATTGAAAAAGCGTTGGAAAATAATGGCATTAAGTTTGATAAAATCGAATATATAGTTCATAGTACTTCAAAAGTGAAGCGGGCTGGATATGAGGTAACCGCGCGTAATTCTGGCGTAGAAAGATTGGGAGCGATTACTAAACAGAGTGGCACTTATGGGAAGGCAGCATCGAGTTTCAAAAATGGACTAAATCCAAATTATACTTTAGCTAATTTTGTAATTGGTACTAATAATGATTTAGCGGTGTCGGTTGCTAAAAGTATTATCGAAAAACCAGGTGGGCGATTTAATCCGTTTTTCTTATATGGTGGCTCTGGCTTAGGTAAAACTCACTTAGTGCAAGCAATCGGAAATGAACTTTTAAAGAAAAATCCGAATACTAAAGTTCTTTATATGGCGACGTCGGATTTTTACTCTGAATTTATTAATTCAATTCGAAATTCGAAAGCGGATAATTTTTCGCAAAAGTTCCGCAAGTTGGATGTGCTGATTATTGATGATTTTCAGATGATTGTTGGTAAAGATGCATCACAGGCGGCGTTTTTCGATGTTTTCAATGATTTATATCAGCGTAATAAACAAATTATTGTCACAAGTGATCGTTTACCGGATCAAATTAAGTCAGTAGATGTACGCTTGGCGTCTAGGTTGGCTTGGACTGGGCCGATTGATCTGCAAATGCCAAACTTTGAAGATAAGTGTGCAATTTTGAAATCTAAAGCAGAATTTATGGGACAGGATGTTAGTGATGATGTGATTGAATATATTGCGGATAATATTAAGACAAATATTCGTGATTTGGAAGGTGAATTAAATCGAATTTTGCTTTATTCTGAAGTAAAAAATGTTTCCCCATCCGAACTAATTAGTGGTGGAATTATTAGCTCAAAAACTTCCTCACATCGAAATTTAGTTTCAGCTAAAAAGATCGTAGAGACAGTAGCAAAAGCGTCGGATCTAAAAGTGGTGGAAATGTGCGGAAAAAGTCGCGTAGCACATATAAAGACGGCTAGACAGATTGCGATGTATCTATTATCTGAGGAATTAGGCATGAGTACTACTAAGATTGCATTGGAAGTGGGAGTTAAAGATCATACTACAGTTATGCACGGAATTAAAAAAATTAAGAATGATTTGGCGGTTAATTATAATTTACGCACTCAAGTTGAGGAGATTCGGGAGAAAATTTATGAATAATGTGGAAAAAAATGTGCAAAAGTTTGTGGGGAAGTTGTGGGTAAACTGTGTGAAAGTTTTGAACATTTTGACGAAAGTTGCTAAAAGTTGTGAAAAAATGTGGAAAATGTTGATTGTTTTACACTTAGTGGAAAAGTTTTACATATCGATTTACACATGTAAAATGATGGTTTTTAATCTGTTAGAGGGGAGGTTTTACACATTTTCCACATAGCCTATTATTACTATTACTAATTATTTAATAAAGAAAGGAAGATTATGGAAATTGAAATTAAACAAGACAAATTAAATAAAGCATTAGCGATCGTAAGTCGAGTAGCTACAGGACGATCTACATTACCAATTTTAAGTAATGTAATGATTAAAGCAGAAGATAAAAAAGTCAGCTTAACAGCAACTAATTTAGACATGGCAGTAGTGGACTATGTACCAGTGATTTCATCTAAAGATGGGGTTGTAACAGTGCCTGCAAAACTTTTGGCGGAATTTGTAAATAATTTGCCAAGAGATGAAGTTATTAAATTAACAGTTGATGGTGTAAAATTAAAAATTAAAGCTGGAAAATACACTTCGACGATTAACGGTGCTTTAGCAGATGAATTTCCAGAATTACCAGAATTGGATGAAAAGAAAATGGTGGTTTATAAGATGGCTGCTGATGAATTTAAATTAGGACTTTCGGAAGTAATTTTAGGTGCGAGTAATGATACTACTCGTCCAGGCTTAACTGGTGTGTATTTTAATACAAGTGACGGGGTTTTATATATTGCAGCGACGGATGGTTATCGATTGATTGATAAGAAGTTTATTGGTAAAGTTGAGAGTGAAGTGAAGGCGATTGTACCGACTGGTGCATTGCAAGAGGTGCTTCGTTCCCTGTCGGATGATATTGATGAAATTGAAATGATTTTTGAAGAAAATCAGGTTCGTTTTAGATTAGGTGAAGTGGAAATTACTTCGAATTTAATTGATGGACTTTTCCCAGATTATCGAAAATTGATGCCAGAAAAAATTGAATCAGAAGTGATTTTGGATAAAAGTGAATTGACACGTGTAGTGAAAATGGCGCGAGTTTTTTCGAGAGGGGCGAATGGTGCAATCATTTGTAAGGCGGATGCGGATAAAAATATCTTCTCAGTTTCTTCAATTGTAAATGAAGCTGGGGAAAACTCTTCGGAGATTGAGGTTAAAATTCCAAGTTCGTTTGAAATAAAAGTGGATGGGCGATATTTGACTGATGCATTGGGTGTGATTGAAAGTAAAAATGTGCGTTTTGAATTTGCCGGGAAAAATTCTCCGATTGTGTTGAAAAATGAAAAAAGTGATGATTATAATCACGTAATTATGCCATTAATGATATGATAATCAAGACGGTAAAAGTTAGTAACTTTCGAAGTCACGAACAGTTTTTGTTAGATTGCAAGAAAAAAGTGACTCAGATTTTGGGTGAGAATGGCTGCGGAAAAACTTCAATTTTGGAGGCAATTTATATTGTTTTACAAGGAAAAAGTTTTCGTGCGACTGATCGCGAGATTGTAAAAAGAGGAACTGATTTTTATCGGATTGAAATTGAATTTTTTGATGGACGTAAAATAATTGTGGTATATGAAGAAAAAAATGGTAAAACTTTTTTGATCGAAGATCAAAAGAAAAAACGTTTACCTAAGAAAAATAAATATCCAGTGATTTTATTTGAGCCGAAGGATTTAAATTTAGTTGGATCGAGTCCGACGAGAAAACGTGATTTTTTTGATCGGATGATTCAGCAGTGGAGTGAAAAATATCATGATTCCCTTTTGCGATATCAAAAAGCTTTAAAACAACGGAATGAATTATTAAAAAAAGATGGCGTGACAGCTGCGGAATTTTTTTCGTGGAATTTATTATTGGCGAAATATGGTGTGGAAATTCGTGAAATGCGAAATAAAATGGTAGATGAAATTAATTCGAAATTGACGAAAGTTTATCGTGAGATTGCGCAAAATAATGATGATATTTTGTTAAATTATGAAAGTTATACGAAAGATTTTGGAGAGAGTGAATATTTAAAAATTTTGGAAATGAATTTTGAGAAAGATTTATTTATGGGACATACGAGTTTCGGTGTACATAAAGATGATTATGATTTTATGTTTAATGAGGTTTTGGCGGATGGAAATGCATCGCGTGGTGAAGTGAGAAGTATTATGGTGGCGATGAAATTTATTGAAGCAGATATTTTGGAAAAAAAAGTTAAGAAAAAACCGTTGATTTTATTGGATGATGTTTTTTCGGAATTGGATGAGACACGACAAAAAGCGTTAGTAAAAAATTTTGAGGACAATCAAATTATTTTAACTAGTGTTGAGGGGGTATAATTATTTGATAATCGTCAATATTGTAGCCTTGTTCGGAAAGGGTAGATTCGATATGGTCTTGGTCGGTAACTGTTCCGCCGATTAAAAGGCAGATGGAATATTGGCAAGATTCGTCTTCTGATCCATCGTAGATAAAAGTACGGGCGGCGGTTAATTCCCCACTAGAATTGGTGACAAACTCGAGATATTCTGGATTTTCGATTGTATAAAAATATTTTTTGATTGGTAAAATTTGGCGGATGGATAAAATTTTTTGCCAATTTTCGACAAAATCTTTGGCATTATTATCTGCGACTTGTGCGAGAATTTTAAAATTAGTTTCGTTCTTTTTGTAACAATTTAAAGTTTTATCTGCGCAATATAAATATTTAGAAACTTCAGTTTCGGTGTCTTGAGAAACTGTGACGGAAAAAGTTTTGGAAATGAAATCGTCGGCGGAAACTGAAATTTTATAATTCCCTGGTTCGAATTCATAAACGCCGTTTTTGTAGGTTTTATTATTGATTGTAATATCCGCGGAGGATGGAGCGATATTAAAACTAAGATAAGTTTTATGATTGGAATTTTTGAGAATAATTATATGGGATGTAAGAATGAGGGTTAACGCGATGGAAAAATATGAAAAATAATGAATGATTTTTTTCATAGTTGATTCTCCTGATCGATGCAAGAAGTTTCCGGATATTTCATGAGAGCTTTATCTGGGCAATTGAAGAAAATATCTTGATTGTTAGTTTTTTCAATGATTACTTCATAAGTGAGTTTTAAATCGTCGATATCGGCGATAAAATATATGGCGTCGTTTGTAGATGTGTAAGTACTGGGGCGAATGGTGACAAAATGTTGGTTGTTGTCGTGGAGTTGATCGATAAGGGCGTTTTTGAAAACTTTTTGTTCATTGACGGTAAAATCTTTGATCGTGGTTTGATCGAGATTAGCTAAAATAATGCCGGAGTTGTGATTTTGGATGATGGAAAATAACCAAATATTAATAATTAGTGAAATGAAGCCGAAAATGATAATAATATTTGATTTTAGAATTTTCATTTGGTTTTCCTAAAAATATGAAAGCATGAAATTAATTTTTCAGCGCTACCATTATCGGCCATTGGTACGCGTTGGCTTTGGGAGGCGGACATGAAAGTATTTTCGAATTTTTCAATTTCGCCACCGTAAAGTAATGTATGATGTGTCCAGGTGAATGTAGATTTGCAACCTTTAAGCTGGCTTAATCCGGCGTCGGAACGAATAATTAGAACGTCGCCGGGTTGTAAGTTTTCTTCGGATGAAACTTGGTCGGTTATTTCTTCCCATTTTTTGCTTTCTTTGAGATAACTTGCTTGACTAGAAGTGCCTTGACTTGGATAATCTTTATCCCAGCCACTATCAATCATGGTCTGGCCAACGAAATGCCCGCAGTCTGCTTGTGGATCGCCGACCTTTTTCCATTCGTCAGTGCCAATTAAATAGTCGCCGCGATGGTCTGGCCAAGCATATTTTGCGATTGTGGCCTGTAAGGAACTTACGTCTCCGGAAGCGGATGATATAATATTATTTCCGCATTCGTCGGTTGTGTTATTGATCACGCCACCGCCGCGTTCAACCGCCGCTTCGACTTTATCCCAAATTCCTTGTGGATCATTATGATCATTGCTGGTGGCATGCATATGGCCGAGGATACCCTCGTAAGATTTAAATTTAGCTTTAGAAAGTCGATCGGCGTTTGCTTTCCATTCGACGTCGGTGGTAAGCGGGATGCCAGTTTCGCTACTAATCGCGATTAGTAGAGTGGCGAGATAATCCCATTCAGTATTGGAAAAGTTTTCATCGCTTGGTAGATACCATTCGCTATTAGTGTTTGAACCTTCGCCGAAGCCGATGATTTCGATTTGAATGCCGGCTAGATCATCGTAGTATTTTATAGAATCTGCTGGGTGAGTGATTGGATAGTGTTGGTGAACGCGTTTGGTTTTGAGATCGATTGTAAAATGGGCCGGAAAAATTGTGCCAGTTCCGCTGTTGTAAAGACTTAACATTTGCTCGGTTTTATTTCTGTTTGTACCTTCGGTACTATGGAGAAGGATTTTATTTGGGCCGGGATCTTGGCTATTGATTTTTGTAGTTCTAAAAGTTGTGCTTGATTTTTCAGCGTTATCTCCTGCCTCCTCTTTTGTGTATCCCTCCATACCATCGACGATCCAACCGTCTGACCAAGTAACGTTAGAAGTAGTGGTTGTTGATATGTTGTTAGATTTTTCCAAGTTTTCGTTGCCAGAATAAGAAGCTAAGTCATCAACTTCTTCAATTGTTCCGGAGCAATCTACAATATGCATTTTGTGCGGGGTGCCGAGCTCGGTTCTTAAATCACTATCTACGTCTGGATATTGGCCACCGATTTGGATATTTTCTTGTTTTGCAAGCTCGGCGGAAGTTGGCCATCCTTGTTCGTCAGCCACCTCATAAACTACGTTTAGAATTTCTTCGATTTTATTAGCGTAACCGACTGGATCACAACCATCATCAACTGGGCAATACTTAGGAATATTAGCTCTAAACCAGGCCATAGTATCATAATTATTAGGGTCGAGATATTCAAAACCTCCGTATCCACTATTGCGATAAAAATCGATAACTTGGCTAGCGATCATATCTGCCCAGGTAGCGTATTGTGAATAACGGCTATTAGTTTCTGCGGCGTCCGATAAACTGAATAACTGGTCATCGTTGAAGTTTAAACCGAGTGTATTATGTCTACCAATTGTTTCAAGGAAAACGGAAGTTTTGCCGTCGCAACTAACTTGATTTTCTTTTTGGGTTTGTGCAAAAACGATTTCCCAAGGGATGCCATAAGTTATTTGCAGATTCATAGCTAGTACGCCATATTTTTCTACGAGCTCTTTTAATCTGGCGTATCCGTCACATTCCGCTTCAATGGTTCCGCCACATTCGCCGTTGAAACTGCCACCGCTACTAGTTCCCCCTTCGCAGGGGTCATAGTATAAAATATTGTTTTCGGCGTATTTAGTTAGCAGATCGCCAGAAATGGTAGCGAAGGCTGGATTGGGTAATAAAGATGCAAGTATAATACTGAAAAAGATAAATTTTGTGTCCTTCATTACTAATAATTATAGCAATGTTTTATAAAAAGCGCAATCTTTTTATAAAAGAATGTGGTATTATTTTCCGCCTGGACGGGTGGAAATGAGGGATTCCTCAGTTTCGGAAGCGAGAATTTGAATGTGAACGTGGTTTTGGCCAGCAAAGAAAAGTCCTTGGCCGACTGGGAAATTAGAGAGACGTTTTTTCTCTTCTTCGGTGAGTTTAAAGACATCTGATAAAACATCGACGGCTGCAGCGGATTGTTTAAGAAGTAATTGCATGGACGAGTTATTGACGATGGCGCGCCCCATTTTACTAGACATGAAATCTTCAACATCCTGGGTGATGGTAGTGAGGCCAAGGTAATATTTACGAGCGCGCTTAGCAAGTGAAAAGAGGAAATTAGCAGAATCATCATATTTCATAAGTTGCCAAGCCTCATCAACGATGAGAAGGCGTTTCTTCTGATCGGCGCGAACGATATTCCAAATGTGAGAAAGAACGATGTACATAGCGACTGGGCGAAGTTCGTCTTCGAGATCACGAATATTAAAAACAACCATTTGATTATTAATATTAACGTTGGATTGTTGTGAGAAAATGCCAGCGAAAGTACCAGTGGTGTATTTTCGGAGGCGCTGGGCGAGTTGTGGACCAGAACCTTCCATGTGGAGTAATGTATCGTAAAGATTGGCGATGGTTGGTGGGGTGGATTGGTGGGTCAGCGGGTCGGAAGTGATGCCGGCGCGAGCGTAAGTATCGATGAGGGCTTGATCGAGATCAGCTTCTTCGTTGGCGGAAAGAGCTGGTGCAACTTGACCGTTGGCAAGAACTTGGTTGCCGCCGAGCATAAGTCGGAAAAGACCGTGTAAAGTCACGAGATTAGCGCGGAGAGCGTCGTTGGCATCTTCGGAATCAACAACTTTTGGTAGGTCGAATGGGTTAATACGAACGTCGGAGTTAAGTGAGAGACGAATATATGAGCCGCCAACTGCGTCGGCGAGTTTTTGATATTCGTTTTCTGGGTCGATAATGAGAATCTCAGACCCCATCATCATGGAACGAAGTGCTTCGAGCTTGACGGTGAAAGATTTACCAGCACCAGATTTCGCAAAAACAACCATGTTGGCATTTTCGAGCGAGAAACGATCGAAAATTACAAGGCCGTTATTATGCATATTTACGCCGTATAAGATTCCCTGTTCTTGAGTAAGGTCGGCGGAAGTGAACGGGAAGCTGGTAGAAATGGCGCCGGTATTCATGTTGCGACGGATTTGTAGTTGGTCGGTACACATTGGCATAACTGAATTCATTCCCTGTTCTTGCTGAGAAGAGGCGATTTTACTGAAGACAAGCTGTTGGCCGAAAAGAGTTTCAATTTTGCGCTGAACGAAATTTAATTCATCCATGGAATCGGCCCAGAGAGTAATATAAAGACCAAAACGGAAGAATTTTTCGGCACCGAGCTGAAGTTGATCACGAAGTTCTTCGGCATCGCCGATGGCTGCCTCGAGTTCTGGATCACGAATTTTGCCTTTCTCAGAGTTAACCGCAATAGAAGCTTCGAGCTGGGTAACTTTTTTCTGGAGATTTTTCATAACTACGGTGGTGTCAACTGGATAAATGTACATGGAAATATCGAGTACTTCGTCGATGTTGATTAGAGGTGAAAGCCAACCGGTATAGAGAGAGCGCGGATAACCATAAATGTACATAGTGCGACCATATTTAGTGCCGAGACGGAAATGATCGGAATTGATTTCGATGCTTGGGGGTGAAATGAGATCACGCAGGGTTGTGACACCTTGTTCAAATGCGCGCTGGATTTCAAGATCACGTTGCGCTTGTTGTTGCGCGGCGATTTGTTCTGGGGTTAATTGTGCTGGTTGTTTTTTCTTAGCCATTTTGTTGGTCTCCTTTCCTTACGTAAGTAGTGGCGAGTTTTGTGAAATCGACGAGTGGTTCGCGAACTGCTGTGTCTGGGTTATTGAAGTTATAATAGAGGGCAGCAAGTTCTTTAGTGTTAAGGCGGACAGAGTGAATGCCGATTTGGAAAAGTCCGGAAATAACTGATTCGACGCGGTTATTGATTTCTGTAATTGCTTTATCATAAGTGGTACGATCGATTTTTGTAACTTCTGGCTCCTTACTACTACTGAATGATTTAAAGAGGCTTTTGGCTTGTTGAAGCGCTTTTTCGGCATCGGCGTTTGGATAGTATGGAACGACGATGAAAAATGATTTATCCATAATGTTTGCTTCTTGAGAAAGTGCGTCGATATAGTTAATATAATCGTCCATGAGAACGCTAAGTAACATATTGTCATTATTACGCTGAATATCAGAAAGTTTTTCGATATAAGGCGCGATATCGACGCGCTGTGAACGGATGAGGATTTGCGTAGTAAAGTTGAGAGAGTTAAGGAAGTTTTGGTAAGAAAGTTCGACACCTTCACGCTCAGCTTCGGACATGAGATCAAAGTTAATGGACTGGCAGGCGATAACAGCGCGGAAAGAGCCATCTTTCATGATTACGAGACTGTCGCGCAATTCTGAAATTAGGAGCGTTGATTGAGTAGAAGTTGGCGCGTCTGGAGTGGCGTGTTGTGGCAATTGCTGCTGCTGTTGCATTTGTGGGTTGGTTTGCACCGGCATTTGAGTAGTAGCTTGAGCCATAGCTGGTTGGCCGGCGGTAGTTTGCGCTGGTTGTGGAACCTGTTGGAAAGGTTGTTGTGGGTTTTGTGCTGGTTGTGGTTGTTGTTGTTGTGGATTCATGCTACTCCTTTAATGTTGTAATGATACAAATATTTCGTTATCTGATGATTTGCCAGGCGGTTTCGGTGAATTATTCGATGAGGGACTGTTATCGGGGACGACTCGATCGGCCTCTTTGGCAATAGTTTCAATTGAAAAATCTGGATTGTTAGCTAATGCGGTGAGCCTAGCTTTATTAACGGCGGCTCGACGCTCGGCGTTTTCGCGCTCGACTTTATCGAACGGTTGGATCACGCTGGAAGACGATAACGGATCGACGTCTCCGGTATAAGTTTGATATTTAGGTTTTTCTTCGGCTGGTTCTGGATTTGTTGGGACTTGTTGGATTGGTTGGGCTTGAGGTTGTTGAGGTGTTTGCACTGGTTGTGGTTGTTGTTGTGACTGTGGGATTTGGGATTGAATTTGTTGGACTTGTTGTGGTTGCGACTGGATTGGTTGAGGCGCGACAGGTTGAGTTTGAGCCTGAATATTATAAACATTATTATTGTTCGTAAAATTGGCGCTTGGCGCGGTTGGTACCGAATATAGATTAGATGGATTGGCGACATTAATATTAAAATCATGAGAAATTCGCGAACGACTGTAAGGATTTTGTTGATTTTGAGCGGCTTCTTCGGCTGCGATCGCCTCGCGCATTTGTTGCACAATCTGATCGTGTCGTGAAATCGTATTTTGGTTAACCATTTGATTGATAACTGGTGAAGAATAATTATCCATCATATCTACCACATCACTATTTTCTGCGACAAAATCTTCGCGAAAAGTATTATTCAGGCTATCTTGAATAGCATATCCTTCTGTATCGATAACATTGGCAAGAAAAGACAGACGATGACTAGCTTCTTCCCCGGTAATATCTCTGGCGCGAGGTGCTTCAATCTTCTTTGGCGCAGTAATTAAAATTGTCGACTCGCGTTGGCCAGGCGTCCAAATGCGTTTGCGCGGCTTAAGATGGTAAGAAATGATCGCCGCCAAATAAGTTTCCATTGGCTGATCTTTTTTAAGTGGTAATGCTAAAACTGCAAAGAATATAGCGATTGGCGCAGGTATGATTGCTAAAAGTGGAAAGAGCCTAAAAAGCGCAACAGCAAGTGCTATGCAGCCTGCTGCAACCATGAGGTAGATAAACTGACGGAAAGTAAACGGTCCGAGAAGTTTATCTTCAGCCTCAACATCCTGAGGGACCTTATATTGCGCCATATATACTATTATTTTAGCATAAAAAGTATGTGTTTAACAGTGGTTTTTGCTTAGATTCCAATTCAAAGTGCAAATAATGCCAACAAAATAGGCATGCCCTTAGCTTCTTCCAGTATAATAGTTTTTAAACGTTATTAATTAAATTATACAGAAAGGAAAGAACATGCCTTATAAGCATTTTACACTAGAA